>Ga0315914_1001312_pt1 | contig 36661 bp, 24 predicted proteins | sample MpolenodulesMG_FD_203920 | JGI IMG/M metagenome (GOLD analysis project Ga0315914, IMG submission 203920) | Medicago polymorpha root nodule microbial communities from Los Angeles, California, United States - elongated nodules | ecosystem: Host-associated > Plants > Roots > Nodule | place: USA...
TTTTAAAAAAGGGATCCTAATAAGCTGTTTTGCATAAATAAGCTGTTTTGAATAAGTTGTTTTCAAAAAAGAGATCTTGATAAGTTGTTTTGCATAAATAAGCTGTTTTGAATAAGTTATCCTAATAAGTTGTTTTGCATAAATAAGCTGTTTTGAAAAAAGAGATCTTGATAAGCTGTTTTGCGTAAATAAGCTATTTTGAATAAGTTATTCTGAAAAAAGAGATTCTAATAAGTTATTTTGCATAAATAAGCAGTTTTGAATAAGTTGTTTTTAAAAAAAGAGATCATAATAAACTGTTTTGCATAAATAAGCTTGTTTGAATAAGTTGTTTTGAAAAAAGAGATCTTAATAAGCTGTTTTGCATAAATAAGCTGTTTTGAATAAGTTGTTTTGAAAAAAGAGATCTTGATAAGCTGTTTTGCATAAATTAGTTGTTTTGAATAAGTTGTGTTGAAAAAAGAGATCATCATAAGCTTTGATAAAAAGAGAGATATTTTCGTTAAAAAAAAAAATACGGTTTTGTTAAAACAATACGGTAAAAAAAATTACAGTAACAAAATATATGGTTATGGATCTGGACATCCAACAAAAAAACCGGATTTATCAAAGTGGATGACCGACCATTTATGAATAAACCGGTTAATATCCATATGTAAATATCCGGTTATTTAAATATGGTTTTGGATTTGGATGTGGTTTTATCCATGCAACCGGATATTTTGCTCACCCCTATTGTGAAGGCATATATTTCATCAAAACTACTCAAAGACAGACTTCTACTTACACCAAAGCAAAATATCAAACCAATTTTGAGTTGGATTTACAACCATAACCAAGCCCCCTATAAAATCAGGTTGGTTTTGGGAATCAGTTTAAAAAATATTTTCCAAAACCTGGTATGAACTTAGTAACTAGTTTTTGTAAACTTCTAATTTGTACAAAACCAGGTTTAAAATTTCCAGTTTTAACACTGCATACTTCTTGTTTCTTATTCGCCATTGATCTTCAAAAATTACAGACATTGGCAAACATGTTGTTCCAATTTAACCCCTTAGCCTATTATATATCAATATTAAGACTATGTAGCATAGCGGCCATCCCCAAAACGCTATAACGGTGTAGCAGGTATACTCGCTACGTCAAAGTCTAGCAAAACAATTCAAGCACTACACAAGAAAACTAGAACAAAGAAGAATGCACAGAATTAAACACAAATTCATTACTGATTATCAAAGTTCATTGCTACTAACATTTCAAACATAATATAATTCAAGTAGCAAATAAGTTCTAGTCTCGAAAGCACAACATAACACATCTAGCATTCAAACAGGACATAAAGCAAAATAGAAAATAAGTTCTAGCCTCCAAGTCTTACAAGAAAATAAACGAAAGAAAGGAAAAACATGAGCATTCTCCAATGTCTACGGGCACAATAATCATCTGCAGTATTGCCAAAAGATGCATCAAAGGGCTCCTTCATAACCTGCAATTTAAAAAATTCTTAAATGCAACTCTCAAGAAAAAAACAGAGACAAAATCACACTCACAAAAAAGATGAATCCCATCAGCAGGAATTTTATAAACTAGAAGAAATTAGCAATATTGTACAATGACGAAAGGAAGAATAATGTACTCCCCTATTCGCACGCCGTTGATATTTCAGGTTTTAGTGTCTCAGTAAGTCAAAGAAAACATCCTATACACATTAATTTGTTATTGTTTTATATTAAGCCTGAATGTTAACCTATAATGTTATTCATAAAACCATAGCAATCTGTCATTCATAAGACAAGCAAAATTCTAACATTCAACTACCAATTTGTCCAGTTTTTTTTTTTTACGGGAGGCCAGCCTATCACTCATCCACGAATTATTACAACATCTTCTTTGCTGTGACCGGCTCAAACTGTTCGCTTTGTTTTCCCTACCAATTTTCCCAGGTAAATTGAAAACCAACAATTTTAACAAAATGTAAATAAATTGTAGATTGATGTCTTGTCAACTTAGCCAGCATACTTTTATGACCAGAAACAGTGGAATTATTAACTTCGGATCAAAAGATAGATATAAAAGATTATAAACAACTTTTATTCTCAGGTTCTACTCTCACTCTCTATATATAAGACCTCAATCTTTATTCTCAACAACAATTCAAGAAGATAAAATAACGATTAACTAAACACGCACTACATGTCATGTATTCATAAGTTCACCATAATCTCTTTTGATTAACAAAGGCACGTGTTTTGTTCTTATAAAAATATAAGACTAACAAGGATTTAAAGAAAAGTTTTAAGTGAATATACAATTGACATCTGTTATGATAAAAGGAAAAAAGTTACAAATTTCACAGAAAAATAAACCAACATAACTATCGACTATCAAATTTTGGATAACTTTTTATAATATAGGATCAACATTATGAATGGATATTTTTAGTAAAAATATTATTTCAACTTTAGAAAAACCTGAGCTACATAAAGTCTCTGAGTTTCCTAAGTTCCTTGAATTGCCTAATGTACGTTGAATTCCTAAAGCCAATGCAAGAATTACACCTAAAGTTTGAACTACATCTTTCATTACGTTCTCTCAGGTCATAGTTTTCTGCAATCGAACTCACCCTCTTTGATAGGTGTTATACGATTTATATTAATTTTCTGAGTTTTAACTACTGACAAAGAAGGTTACTTTTTTTACTTCTACCACATCAAGATTTGTGCAACAGGTAGCATATAAGTTAGCAAACATGGGTATACATCTCAATACTTATTTCAATCTTAGAAAATTAAAACACTAATCATTTTAGTGCAATGCATGATTATGAGTTGTATAAAATGTAATGCACAACGAAGGAACCAATAACTCCAACAAACAGCAACAAGTTTGTAGTTATCAGTGAAATGATCGTAGCCAAAGCCATATACTGTCTCAACATATCCGTTGATACCATGATTTTGCTGTGGTATATAGCAAGTGGGCAGTAAGTTGAGTAAAGTTTTGAGTCTTTATTTGCGTTAAACAAAGGATACCGTCGCAAGAACCAACTATGCTCACTGTAGAGAGAACGCAGAGGATAAACTACGTGAGAGAAATCGGGTGAGTGTGTTAAGTTTAGAATGAGTTTGGGGTTCATTCTTGAAATGCGAAGGTGCTTTCTGGCGGAAATAAAGGAAGAGTTGGTAGCGGTGGTGACATTTGAAGAAGAAAATCATCTACGGGAGGGTTGGAAGATGAAGAGAGCGACGGTGGTGGTGGTGGTGGTGGAGGTTGACAATTGCTGCTTCTGTGAGATCGTTTCCACCGTAAGTTGCTGAGATCAGCCGGTGTCGTTTTGGCCATCGACATCGTTAGCGTTACCTTGACAGTTCACCTTGTAAGAGTAAAACAAAAGAGGTAAGTATACATCCTATCCTGCTAATATTAATACAAATGAAATATTAACCTATGCCCCTCGGGCATAAGTTAAGAAACCAAATGTAAAAAACTTTTCTTGAAATTTATGCATTTAATATTTTAAAAGTTGTAAAAGTTATGTTTTCGATATAAAATTTATTTTTAGTTTCTATTTTAAGCTCTTTAATTTGTGCCCTAAGGGCTCAAGATAACATGACCCTAAGGTTATGCTAAGTTAGGTAGCACTTAAATAATATAGAATTGATGACATTGCTGCAAATGACTTTTCTCTTTGTGACTGTGACATTTTGATTGACCAATATTACCAATTTTGTATTACGCAAACATTACCATGCTAACCTGTGTATTTAGGGGAGGGGAAACTTAAAAGTAAAAATGTTCCCTGAAGTTTTGTGCATTCTATTTATTACAAATTCAAAAATTTACAAATTCTATTTAATTCAATGCACACATTCTAACAAAAAATTACTATATTTAATTCATTAACTTGTGCCAGTTAGCTTTTCCTTAATATTAATTCCCTCAACAAGAAAATAAAAATCCTCTTGTAAATAAAATAAAAAATAAAAAATCTTACTAATAAGTTTTTAATTTAATTGTGTCATAGGAGTGTACTCCCTAAATCGTATATATAAGCATTCATTTGACTAAAAATTTGTCTTTAAATATACTTTTTAAAAAAAAATTATTAGATGCATTTATTATTATTTTTTTCTAAACATAACCTTAATTAATACTACTAATTTTGTTTTCAAATATGAAAAGTCAAATTTAATACACATACAAACAAATGATAATTGGTAATATTAACACACAAAATATAAACACATTAATTGCGCTAACTATTTTTTTAAGAAATGTGAAAAAGCGTGACTTTTAAAAAGATTAAAAGTAAAACTCCACAAGGTTGTGAATTTTAACTTCCATTATGATTATGGAGATTTCTTTAGTGAACACCCTCTTCGTCTCATTTTAAATGATCTAATTTAGAAGGGTTGTGTTATTTGTATAACTATTTATATGACAACTTTCGAGATAACCTAAATTTTATAAAGAAAAAGGAGATATTGGCACCAAAGCCAAAACAATAGAGAGAAGCTAAAAACATAATATGAGTATAAGAGAAAAAGTTGTCAAAAAATGGTGGTATAAATATCATTTCTCTCCATGAGAAATGATGTTTATACAACCACTTTCTGACAACTTTTTGATAACTTTCTCTCTCATACTAACATTATCCTCTTATTTTCTCTCTTCCTTTTGTTCTCCATTGTTTTTGACCAATGAAAAGAGAGAAAAAAAAAGTTATCATCTAAGTTGTCACTTATGATTGTTCAAATAACACTACCTATCTCCATGCTCCCTTCATCTTCAGATTTTTCCATGAATCATTCTGGTCTAACGTAAGCTCTAGCGAGTTCTATCATATTTCTCGCGAGGTTCGATCCGTCTAATCTCATGCTCCATCGACATCGTATCTCTTTGTTGAAAACTCATCCTCTGGTTTCTATTCAATGTCTTGGTTGGGAGAAATATAAATTTTTTCAAGCTTTCCAGATTTTATGACATTTAGTACCAATTTTGGGTTTTCTGTCTTGGGTTTTGTTTTTGTTGGTACTAATTTTAGGTTTGTGAATTGGGTACTAATTTTGCTTTTAATTCAATGTCTATCCTTTTTAAATTATTTTGCTAATCCTACTTATGAGATCACCAAGGGGGCTTTAATGAAGAAAATCAAGGAACATGCAATTGTTAAAAGCTTTCACATAGGATTCTTATTTGCAGGGGATACAATTTTGGGTTTTCAAAAATGGAAATTTTATACATAGAAAATCATTGGGGTGAGAGCATCAATTTCATATGACGCGGAAGAGAAGAGTAAAGAAACAATCTAGGTAGCAGGTTGAAGTTGAGAAGATGATGAGTTAAATATTTAAATATAAGTACTCTCTATCTATGGTCCGAGCAACAAGTTACGGAATGAAAAATATATGGATGACATGTCTCATTATTATTCAAAAATGTCTTATTATTATTATTATTATTATTGGAGTGTATCAAAAGAGTGTGTTAGGGAATGTGTTCTTATGCATATAATTTACTTTGATTATATTTTTTTACTATTTCCTCTGTCTCATATTAAGTGACACAAATGATCCTGTCACTTATATTAACGCATATTTTTATCTTTAATATCTTTAATTTTATATTATAAAAAATTGTGAAAATTTAATATTAAAAAAATATACATCAAGACGAACCTAACAACATCTTATATAATTTATTTATTGACGATAGTCAGACATACACTATTTTTAGAATCACTTTTAATAAGGTTTTAATTCATTTTTATTAATTCAGTATTTAATTTGAAGTCATTTTAAATAAATTACTGTTATTAATTTATCTAGTCAAATAATGCATTATTAAGTGGTCATATGTTGAAAGAAGAGCTTGGCTAATTGCATTTGGTTGATGGCCACATGATTTACTTTTGATGGTATGAATGAAACAAAAGAGAATGAGGACACGCGTGTAGCATGAGGTGCTGAAATCAATTGAACAAGTGGGCCTTGACCTATGTTTTGTTTGTTGACCGATAGAACCAATAGGTCACAAAATAGAAAGAATTGAGAAACTAGGTTACATAATGCTATAAAAGGAGGAAAGCCCAGTAACGTGGTATGATATGTTTTGGAGGATCACGTTTTGGGCAGAAAGCAATTTCATATTCACATACGGTCAGGTCGGTCTACAGGGGCATACGACCTAGCCTATGACAGGCCAGGTCAGGTCAGACTTTTTTCTTAAATAGAGATGACCCTAAACTTTTTTAAAAGCTTATTTAACTTAAAAGGTCAGACCACAAACCATTCAAAAAGCCTCTTAAGCATATTAGGCTGGCCTATATAACAAGACCCTTAAGTAAATATGAATAATATTATTTCTTACTATATTATATATTATATTTTGTACTTTAAATTAAAATAAAAATTTGTTAAATTTTTCGGTAATTTAGCTTATTAGTATATATTAATTTTTTGCATATTTAAATGTATTATTATAAACTAGAATAGAAATATGATACAATATATAGACAAATTACCTAAAAACTCATGTCGATTATCAAAAGAAAGTTTAATTTAATTGATATATTAGTTCACTAATCTATTTAATTTAGATCATATTGCTTATTTAAAAATGTTCATATAAAATAAGCTTTTAAACAGGCTAGCAGGCCGTGCCAGGCTTTCAGAAGGCCAGGCTCATGCCTAAAAAGTAAGCCTATGACATGCCGCATGTCAGGCTTAGGCCTTCAAAAAAATTGACAGGCCAGACTCATGCATTACAAAGCCTAACTCGGCCTAACCTATTCCCATCCCTAGAGATGAGGGATTAAAGAGCTACGGAGGCACACCGGCAACACGAATTGGAAATAAATTGAGAGCAATACCGACAACGACGAAACATTTTAGGTTTATTTTCTTTACTATGGTGTTTATTCTTTTTATCATATCTAGCTAATTTTTTAGGTTATGTCTGAGATGAATCTGATGTACTCTGTTTGAACCATATTGCTGTGAAACTCTATTTCATATATGAATATCAATCTAGTTTTATTCAATTCAATTGTTCTTAATGTTTTTTTTTATATACTGATCACATATAAACATGAATTTGTGAGAATGAATGACTATTGATCATAGCTTTCAACTTAGACCTAATTGAATTGTTCAAATAAATAGGGTTAGTCTAGCCATGGATAATCGTTTATTTGTGATATTAGGTTAACGTTCTTAAAACCTTCAAAGAATATTAGATCACCTAAGGAATTAGGGACTCTAATCTGAGAAGAGGGCCCTAAGTCAAGGGATTGATTAGGGCTATTTTAGTTAACCATCGTGAAACTAGAGGAGTATTCATAGGGAATAGGTGCAGTGTACCAAACAGGGGAACTTAGAGGATTCGAAAGACCTAGTCTCATCTCTCCTTATCTTTTCCAAACAATTTTATTATTTGTTTATTTACTTTTTATGCACACAAACCTACTGCCTCGGGCACTAAAATAATTTTCACATCCTAGATAATAACCGTATTGCTAATTTGAGATTAACACAGTCCTCGTGGATACGAATTTAATTTTTATTACTTCGATAGTTTTAGTATACTTGCTAAAAGTCTATCATTTATCTTTGTATATTAGTAGAAAAATATAGTCAAAGTTTGTTAGATCAATATTGCACATTGTCAAATAGATTATATATTATAGGACGAAGGGAGTACTATACAAAGACAATTGAGTGGTATTAAAATCTAGGCTTAATAGCAGTTTTAGCCCTCTAAGTTTCAAGAGGTTGCGATTTTGGCCCCCTAAGAAAAAAATTACAAAACCGACCCTAAGTTTTGCTCATGCGTCAGTTTTGGCCCCCTAAGTCAATTTTGACTCGGTCAACGCACACATGGACGCCACATGTATTTTTTAAATTTTTTAAAAAGTAATTTTTGTAATTAAAATATTTTTTTATTTGTATAATTTAAAAAAGGGTTAATAGGTCTTTACCCCTTTTTATCTTTATAATTTAAAATCTAGATATATCAAAGATAGAAAAAAACTTGAGAAACACTAAACCAAGATTATTCTCATTTATACCGGAAAAATATAATCACTTAGGCACATTTCTTGCCATTCATCATCATCCTTGTAAACTCATTCAAGTCTATAAGACCATCTCCATCACCATCAACACCTTTCACCATTTTCTTTCAAGCACTAGGGCTACAACTCTCTCCTAACCTCTTAAATATTTGAGACAATTCCTCAGCACTAATTTTCCCATCACCATTTATATCAAATACTTGAAAAACACTCTTAATCTCCTCTTCTTTTATCTTATCACCCTCTCCATTGAACATTTCCATGAACTCTTTAAAGTCTATGAAGCCATCTCTGTCAGAGTCCATGGCTTTAAAGGCTTTCACAGCATCATTTAATGTTTGAACATGATTGTGAGGGATTATGGAATGGTGAGGTCTACGACGAACAAACCAATAACAACTCATAAAACATTGGTTGATGACCAATTATTCACTATCATCCTATGTAAAAATATCCTAGTAAAAATACTAAGGCATTTTTGAACATGTTTGCATAAGGGCAACATTCAAGTTTTCAGAAATTATTTAATAAAAAAGCTCATTGTTTCTGGTCATGATGATTGTGGAGTTGTTTTAAATCTTTTATGTCTAACTTTTGATCTGAAGTTAATAATTTCACCGTTTCTGCTCATAAAAGAACCCTAGCTAAGTTGACAAGACCACAATCTACATTTTATTCACATTTTGGTAAAATTGTTGGTTGTTTGAAAGGCTATTTTGCTTTTCTTATTTAGGAATATCACAGTCTGCTATGATTTTATAGATAATATAATAAGATAACATTCAGGTTTATTATAAAACAATAACAAATTGATGTGTGTATCGGATGTTTACTTTTGAGAGTTATACTTGAGACACTATAACCTGATTTATCCATGTCGCGCGAAGAGGGGAATAAATTATTTTTCCTTTCATCACTGGCAATATTTCTAATTTCTTTTAGTTTATAAAATTGCGGCTGATGGGGTTCAATTTTTTCCTTGAGAGTTGCATTTGAGTTTCGTTTAATTGCAGGTTGTGAACGAGCCCTTTGATGCAACCTTTGGCAATACTGTAGATGATCCGTGTGCATATAGACATTGAAGAATGCTTCTGTTTTTCCTTCCTTTCTTTTTGTTTTGCTAAAACTTATATCCTATGTTTGAATATTTTGAGCTTGGGAGGCTAGAACTTAATTGCTACTTGAATTATACTATGTTTGAAATATTAATAGCAATGAACATGAATGATTAGTAATGAATTTTTGTTTAATTTTCATTGTCATGTTTGAACTGAACATGTATGGCGAATAAGAAACAAAAAGTATGCACACGATGTTAAATCAGGAAACTTTTCCTCCACAAATCATATTTAGTAGCCAAGTCATAATATAGTCCTGATCCTGAAACTTGCAAATTCATAAAAACAAGAAGAGTTCTGATCCTGAAAATGCTTATGCACAGTACAACAAACATCACATTGATTAAAACATACACAAGCTTTTGTTCTATAAGCTACAAATGGCAATAACACAAACATTGATCTAAAATCTAGGAAGAGCCAAATGCCTTTCCAATGGATTCAACAATCCTCCATTGAGATTCAAGTATCATACGAATTCTCTTATTCTCCATCTCCAATCTAAACCTCTCTGTTTCCTTCATCATCTCCATCTTCATATTTTCCAACCCGACAATCCTCTCTGCAAAACTTCTTAACTCCGCTGTCAAACCCTTTGCCATCACTCCTTCCTCTTCATCCTCCTCATCAAGTGTTACTGTTGGTTTCTGGTTAAGAATACTCCTTGACCTAGCAGCACTATGCTTTTTCACCATCTCACCGTCGCTATCGTCATCGACAGAAAGAGGTCTGACGGAGATAGGTAAAGGACCACGTTCAAGATCATCCATGAGACGAAAATACTGCCAGGATCGGGAAGAGGCGGTGAGGCGGTGTTTTTCAGATCGGTGACGTTGACGGAGTTTTTCCATCTTATGACGACATTGAAGAGCGGTTTTGGAAGGGTGGTTGTAATCGTAGCCGCAACGAGCGGCTACGACAACAGCCACTTCTTCCCATTGACTGCCGCGGAGTGGGCCACGTTTAAGCGAGTACCATTTCTCTTGGTAAGCTCGAATGAGGTTAATGGTTTCTTGGTGGGTCCATGGGATGGGTTGAGGTTTCTTTGTGGGTAGGGAAAGAGTGAGTTCTGGTGAAGCGGTGGCCATTCAATTTGTGGAATATGGTTTAGGGAAGACTGGGTTTTATTAATATGGGTTATGGACATTTCATCGCTGTGGTTGGTTGGTTGGTTTGGTTGGTCTGTTGGGTGGGTGGGTGGACAGTCACTAGATAGATAGATAGATACCAGGCAGACAACGTAGTAGATCACTATGATTCTGACATACCTCCTACACCGATACCAAACACAGGCGTAATCTCTCCATCTAATTTTATTTGATTAAGACTCTCAAATTCTTCTTAGTGTATTTTTTTTAATGCACTTTAAAATATTGTTAATGAAGAGAAATTCTTTATCGATTAGCTATATAGTGTGCATAATCTCAATGGCACAAATATAAATCAATATTTCGCTTTTCTATCCAAATCAATCAATGAACGTAGAGAGGATAAGATTTAGTTAGAGATGGAGTTGGGAGAGGCAATGAGAGAAAAATGAAAAAGATGATCCATATCTCCTAAAATGTTGCACCGCTGGAAAAATGGTTCACTCGTGAAAATAATATTACCAGAATATTTGAACTAACTCATCTACCGTTTGAAGTGTAAAATAAATAATTATACACTTCTTGTTTTGACAAAAAATAACTAAAGATATGAAAGTTGATGGTGAAATTTAATTATTTCGTGATTTTCCATACATCTGCGTGTGCTATATCATAGCATTGAGTTCTGCACCCTACAAATCTGCAATGTTCAACAATGTATAAGGCTTACATTACCAAAGCCTACCAATTTTCCTGTACTCCAATTTTAAGCAACCAATCATACATAGATGTCCTTATTTGTAAAAAAAAAAACACATAAATGTCCTTACATGTTAAATAAAATAGAACCTTCTCATTATCTTGTGTAGAAACGACTCTAGTTGTTACTGATACAATATTCAAAGTAATGGGGGATTTTCAAGTCTTCAACCATTCATGATAGCAGGCAATCAAATTCTTTGCTTTTTCCGGCAAGGAGAAGACATCATAAAATGTCAAGAATCTGCAATATGTTTAACATATATAACTGTAAGACCGGTTAAAAAACCATTAAAAAAGTTTATTGTAACGGTATGAAGCCTAGTGCTAACAGTAAAAAAGCACACTGGAGTAAATATATTGTGTATTGATTTCCAGTGAAACAGAACATGAAAATTTGATCAAGTGCAGGGATAAAAATAGCCTTGTGCAATTAGTCCATTTGATGGGAAGGGAAGGGAAATACTAATACCAGAGGCAATAGTGAAAAAGCTAAAGAAGAGAAAGCATTTAGGAGGGATAGACGGAATCAGAGGGAGAGCAGAATTCATTAATCATAACTTCCATGCCCATCACATCCTTAATCCTCCGTCTTTATAACAGTCACTTATATTATAACAATCACTTAGAATATCTTAGCCATATTCCCTGAATTGTTGGATCAACTGACACATCGATGACTAGGCTTCCCCTTCTTCACTATTGGTATCATAACATTATTGATACTAACTGAAAAGTAGGACACAAATAACAATTACCAAAGCCTTTTTTCATTAGTACTTGGTTAAAATAATCAAATAACGCCATAATGCATTGTCATCGACCATATCTGCAGATTGACCATTTAATTCTAGATCTTCCTTTAATGGGTTGCCCTATAGTTTTCTTTAGTCGAACTTCTTCCTCTAACTATTTTGATTATCCTTAAATCAATCTCCTTACCAATTCTTCGACATGTCTACTTCACGTATGCCCAAATCATATATGATAAGACTCTAGTCTCTACCCATGACTTCATTCATAATCTTCTTTTTGTCCCACAAACATTCTCACCTCAAGCTGAATCTTCCAGAAATGTATTATTTGCAGGAAAGGGAAATACAATAGATGGAGAGAATTCTCCTTGCAATTAGGGAAAATAAAGACAAACAAAATGATAATCCCACTATGGGAATATCCTCGACTGAGTTGGGAATTGCCCTCACTCTTCAGTCCCAATTTCTACTCCAAAACCAATCTGCCTTCCCTCATGACTAAATTCCGTTATCTGCACATTCTCTTCCATGATTCTCTCAATACCCACCACTCCTAGGCTGCCACCTGTTAAGTTAGTTACATTCCCTCTTAAACAGTTTACATCATTCTTCTCTACATTTCCTTTTCTACCCTCCTTTTATAAACATATTTAAGAGGAGACCTATCAGACTATTGCCAGTATTTAGTCCATACGACTTTCCAGGTTTTATAACTATGCGATAGAGTCCTTTTCAAAATAAAACAAACTATGCAATAAAATCTTGCTTTATGTTAAGAGTGGTATTTTCTATGGCAAATTACACCCAAATAAAGTTTTCATTTTATCCATCCTACTTGAACTATATGGTTACCATGGTTTATATCTCTCACTGGCATTTTTTAAGATGGATCTAAGACTATGTTGTCCATCTCATATAGCGGCGCGTATGCCGAACCGCAAAAATGCTATAGCGGTATAGCGGGATGACTACTATTGTGCAGAATAATGTACAAAGGTAAACATAAATTCCAATAACATACATTGTGTAGCAATCAAACTGAAAAATACACAGAAAAATAATGTACAAAGTTTGATTGTGCCTTTAATCTCATTGGCACTTCCCGGGCCCATGGCGTAGCAATGGAGGGCCGCACCGCCATGCTATGGCACTATTGGCAACATAGATCTAAGATACTTATGAAGAGCCAATTCTAGTATTAATGTTTTTCGATTTTCCTCTTAAAAAAAAAAAAATCTTTCAATTTTCACCTTTAAGCCACGAATAGTACAACTATCGCTAAATTTGTATTTCCTATACTTTGTTTTACAATTACTTAAAATAAAGTCTCAGACTTGTATCCATATGTATAAATTTTCATCGATTTTTTCTTTACGCTTCAACCAAAACTGTTTTGTCTACTTATGAAATGGATAACTTTAGATGCAATAATGGACAACCAGCAGAGACTTGTGTGATAATATATAGGATCAACTTTCTTGGTCTGAAAACATACTCACTCATACTCTCGTACATCAGAATAAAATTCAACCAATTTAAAGAGGGATGAATGCCATGTGATCCTGACATGGTCAAGCAAATATGATAAGAGTTAACAAGTAAACTTACTTGCATTGGCATCTCTTGCATGACAATACCGGTGCTTTCTTCGATACTTTTTAGAGTTACCACTTCACCACCAACAACCATATTGATAACAATTCCATCTGCACATTAGTCAGGAATCTAATCAATGATGCAAAAATCCAAACTATCACTTAACAAACCATAGAACAAGGCAGCAAAAAAGGACCAGCTGTTAAACAAGCTGCCAAGCGCCTTCCATATGTTTCCTGTACGAAAACAAAAATTAAAATTATGAGAAGAATGGGAAGTGAATCATTAGGGTAGGAGGGTGATACAAAAAGGAGGGAAAATGAACACCACGTTCACAACACATAAATCACTAGACCCACATTCATCAGTTTTGAAAGCAAAATGCAGCTAGGTACAAAAATGGATGATTCTTGCGAAACATAAATCTAACTGAAGAAACAAATTTCAATAGTTCTCTTCTGACTAGCAAGTGGTGGCTCCAGACAAAAGAATAAAAGAAACAACAGCACATCATCCGGCAGGAAGTTTTTGCTGTTTTATATAGGAGATTAATCGACAAAGGATATTCGGCGCAAGCAACAGGATATTAGCCAAGTGACACCGCAATGAGTAGAGCAATATGGTGAAGTAAAAATAATCATGTAAAGCCCCAATATAGTATGAAAGGACTCTTGGAAACATATTAGCGCAGAAAGTCGCAAGGTAAATGTGAATTAAAGAAAATAAAATGAAAAGTAGAATACCTTTTTTGCCGGTAACTCGTAGTTAATGAGAAGATGAGCATTCATGGGAGACTCCCCAGAAGTAAGAAGAGGAAGACAAGCATCTGTGACAATAATCATATGAGATCTATCATCTTTCCCGACATCATCCTCATTCCCTTCCCCAGCATGATTAACCTGATTCCACCTCGACACCACTTGACAAAATTTGTCTAAAACAAAAGCACGTTCATCTTCAGCAAGGTCACTGTACTGACAGTACATGGAAAAGAAAACAAAGTTGAGTGAAGAACAAAAACGTCAGCAAGGAAGAACACAGAATAATAACTCAAAACACAGATTAAGAAATATAATAACCAGTGGCATTTATCTATCTATCTATTCTAAGAAAAGTCTTCCACTAATTACATGTAAAGCAATTTAACACCTTTATTTTCTGTTATTTTTCCCCAAATTCATGGTGTAATTTCCCACCAATGACTAGTTATTATGATTATGATACTTAAAATTAAAAACACAGATATGTACGTGAACAACTTAGGGCCTGTTTGCATAAACAACTTAATTAAGTGTTTATGGCATAAGTGTTTGTCATATAAGTACGAATGTATAAACTATCCTATATAACAAAAGATAAAATAAAGACAAATTGTTTTCATATTAACTAAATGCTATTCCCATAAGTTATCTTATAATATGTAATGGAAGGTATAAAATTAAAGGCAATAAGCTATACCAGGGGATATATACCAGTAAATAAGCTAAAGATCTTTGCTAGTTATTATGATACTTAAAATTAAAAGCATATATATGCATGTGAACAAGTTAAGGCCTTGAATGGATAGAAAACTTAATTGTGCCCTTATAGCAGAAGCTCGTATCATATAAGTGTTTATGTGTAAGCCACTTCTATGGTAAAAGATAAAATTGAGTCTAATTTTGTTCATATAAGCTAAAAGCTATTTCATTAAGCTGTCCCATGAAGTTTCAAGTGAAGTTTTTATTCTTTTATTTGGTCTCACAAGTGCTTATAGTAGTAGATAAACTCAAATAAGTCAATGGAAATGAAATTGTAAATAAGAAAGGGGTGATGAATAGTACCAAAGCAGAAGAGGAAATGAAAGGGAGAGGTGAAAGAGAGGAACAGAGAGAATCAAGGTCATCACGAGTACTGCAACAAACAACAATTGGCAAGCAAGGACGCCGACCCACCAAATCAAGAAGATCAACCAAAGTTTGCTGCAATTAAACAAGCAATTATCTCTAATCACAAATAAATATTATGATGATAATGATAATGATGATGATGATGATGATGGTGATACCATTTTGAATTGAAGCCTATCTACTGCGAGGTAGAAATGACGCGGGTGACTGAAGATGGAAAAAAGAGAAAATGGTTAAATAAGATTGAAAAGAGATAATTGAAGGAGATGAAGAATGGAATGAATGATAAGTACCCGATCTGATACTGATACTGAGATGGTGGTGAAGACGAACTATCGATGCTATCCATAACCATCTTCCAGGGGGAAGAGGGAACTGATGAAACAGAGTGGAAGGGAAAAATATAATTTTTATTTAGGTTAATAGGTTATTAACCCTGTAATATAAGTTATTTCCGGTTTTCCCCCCTATAATTTTTTATCATATATGGTAGAGCTCTTTAAACTTTGATCGTGGAAATGAATTTGACCAAGACATAGCGGAGTCATTGCATGTTATATTAGTGTAATATTCATCATGTAAACTGTATTTTTAGGTCTTACTTCTTTATTTTTGTTTGAGGATGAATCTTTTTTTTTGTTTAGTTTTTTCTTTGATATTCTATGTATGTGGGTTGAATACCCCTAAAACTCATATTCTAATTGAAATATTTCTTTGTTGTTAAGTGAAGAGCTTTACATTTTTAGTGACTAACTATAACCCATGTCACAATGTGTTTTTAGAGAAAAGTTAGTCCTTCTCTCTAAGTTTAGCATGCACTTAACCAACCAAACTAGGGTTTTCCCTTGGTTCAACGACGACGAATCAGATCATATCTTCGTGGTTTGCCTTCCTAGACTGTATGGGTCGCTACATCTAGATGATCATAGTCTTTCTCTCTTCCATTCAAGGCCATGTTTTTCAATACCCACATATTGTCATCATATCTCACATCAATGTCAACCCATCTCACCATCAACATCATTTGTGACCTCATTATCTCTCGTTTTTAATACCAATTAATTAGGGGCGGACCTATGTCAGGCTTGGTGTGGCTGTTGCCACACCAACCCAACCCAAATTATTTTTTTTATATTCAAAGCCCAAATTTTATATTATGTATCTTCAATTTGAAAATATAATCAGATACGATGTGTTGATCTAGATGTCATGTGTGTGTTTTTCTAACTTATTGTCATGGGTTCAATTCTCAACTATTGTTTTTGTCGTCTTGCTATAGTGTTTGATATGTTTCATTACTTGCAACATCAGGATATATTAAAAGCTTGTAATACATAATAAATAAAAATATGTAAAGGGGATGCCCTTTTTGGGTTAGATATTTTACTTCGAATTTACCATTCATTTAAAATATTTTATATTTTTATAATATTATTTAAGTTACAATTAAGAAAGGTAAATTCCACTAAGCTATGAATAGTATTTGATATTTTTACATAATTTACTTCGCTAAAATAATTAATCACGTTGATAATTTTCTCTCAGGTCCGCCCGTGATACCCATATCAAAAGTTTAGATATGTTGGTGGTGTCGATTCCAAAAGGGATGACCTCTAAATGGATTGAATGCCCTCCACCAAAGCCAACGCCTCAAGTTAAAAAGTGTAGTATGGTTCCCCATCCTTTGGTATTTCTCGGCTTCTTGTGTCCTCCCCGAAAGACGCCAAATGAGGGTGGCAATCTTTACTTTGAGTCAGTGGTTGTTGTATTTGTCTCATTGTCTCTGTGTAGAATGGCTTTCAAAATTTTCAATAGGAGAAAAGAGCACGATGTGTTGTTGGAACCCCACAACATAGATTGTTTATTTTGACTAATAAGGTGTGGTAGACCATCATGGTGTTAAACCAAGTTCTGCAACCGCTCCAACTTAAATCATTTTTCTTTCCTGTGATCAAAATTGACTTTATTGAGACCACTTGTAGTCGAAACACGTCTGTAGCAGTAGTCAATATGATTCGTAACCGAATAGATAAAAAGAGTGAGGATTCTCTTCTCTTAGTTGTCATTGATCGTGGACGGATGACCTTTTATCAGAAAGTTAGGTTTTAGATGTTGCTATAGAGGCACATATTTAGTCCCTAGTCACTCCATGCTTGTTGTTCATGTCTTTGTTACGTTTTAATGTTAGAATTTCCCTTTCAAGTGGATGTAGTCTATTTTCTCAACAAAAAAAAAAGTGGATGTAGTCTATCCATGCATTTCAATCTGATTGTAATACTCTAGGAATTTTCCGATGAATGAATATGTCGTTTACCATAAAAAAAAAAAAAAAAAAATAAGAGCGTTACTTTGTCTTTATCGTTTTCTAGCGAAGACCATTAATTACCAACCAAATTGATGGTGATGTACAAAAATGACACAATGATGAAATATATCATTATCACCCATTTCTATGTGCCATGCAACTCTACTTACTTTATTATTCTTGAAGCAGTAACAAATTGTTGTTTGATGTCGTTGTTGTATAATGTATTAATGTTATCATCTTGTTAAGAGAGCATGATAAATTTTTGCTAGTATTAATACATTTTTGTAAAAAAAAAAAAAAAGAATGTACTATTTCCCTTTATTTTTTCTAAAGATTGTCATTCAAATTTCTCCATAATCACCAATATACTAACAAACCAGACAACATGATAACAACAACTACTATTACTATGTTCATTGTCAAAAAAAAATACAACTACTATATTCATAGTTGACGTAAAAAGCCATACATTGACTATTAGTATATGCTTTAGAACAACGTATACGAATATTCGTATAAGCATATTACCTAGATTACAATTAAAAATTAACACAACTTAAACACATGAAAGAAACATTAGGTAGCAAATTCGATATTTCTACCCCAACCATGATGAGAACTAATTAGTGATCTTATCATTTTTCATGATAGCACTTTTATCTTTATTTTTTCTATAAAAAAAAAAAGAGTAAATTTTATATCTGAAATGTGGCAAGCTAAGGTCATATTTCAGTTACAAACCTTGCCACTTTTCATCATGTTCACAACATTAACAGCACTAAAGTCAACAACATTGTTTCCCACTTTAGCTCGAGGCCCACCAAAGCTCAATTGGTCTTCACAACCTCTCTTCTTATTGTTTCTTTCTTTTGTGTAATTTTCTTCTTTCAACCAAACACCAAACAATTTCAAACAATCTCTTCCACTTTCTTCATTTTCACCAACCGCATTTTGAACAGATTCACAACTTCCTTGTTGCTTCATTATGCGATCGATTTGATCTGGACCCACATTTAAATTGTCTTTTAAAAAAGTCACCAACTCTTCGCATTGTTTCTTTGCACGTGTCAATTCATGACTCAACGTTTCATTGTCTTTTTTTAATTTCTCATTTTCGCTCGATAAGTTGATACATTGAGGAAATGTTGTTGTTGTTTCCACTGATCCAGGGTTTTTTGAATTGGAGGAAGAGGTTGAGGTTGATCCTACTCCGTCGTTGCCGGAGTTTGAAGGAGAGTTGACATTGACGCTCGTTTTTTCGGCTTCCACAGGTTGCGACGATGATTGTGGGATGGTTTTGCGGCGTTTGATATCGGTGAGGAGGTGTTTGTGGCCACGTTTGAAATTCTCGTTTGCAAATTCCCATTTATCTGGCACGAGCTTTCGGAATCCCTGCAAATTCAAAAACCATGGTAATTAGCATTTTCTCATTGCCAAAGTGTTGAAATAAAACTTAGAAAAGAAAACGTGCTACTATTTGAGGGGTAAAAACATCTTTCCAAAAGTAAACCATTGAACACCAAAATTAATCTTTAAAAACATACACATTTGATGGAAACGATTTTTTTTTACATAATAAAATCATTGATTTTTATCTACCAAAAAAAAAGATCATTGATTTTTAAAAATATTAATCTCTAAATTATCTATGCACTGACGTCGATGCTATAAAATTCGTTTACATGTGAATTTAATCAAATCACATTATAATATCATTTTTTTAGGACAATTTATAGAATATATCTACAAATGCTTATATGGTGGTGTGATTAATTGATGCATGTATAAAAAAAGTCCTACCATGTCAATGCGTACAAGTTGAAAACTTAATACATTTAATTTAAATTCATTAACGATACATTTATATAATCAAACATATTCGTAAGATTATTGAAAACGAATGACTTAATCACATCTAACATCACACATAATTGATTGTGATCAAGTGAATTCATTTTCGGTGTATCAAAGTTGAACTCTATAAAAGAAAATTACTATTTTGATTTTTTGAAAAAAGTAAATAGGATGACCAATATTTTCTTATGGTATTCTACTTGGATAGAAGTTTTTCAATCTTTTCGTATATGTGTACTGAACAAGTCTTCTATAGACACAACCTCAAATCAAAATATATGAACATATTTATATAAAATAAAAAAATTAAATCTCATCAATTAACATCATGTTAGTATATCTAAATATTTAGATTTAGAATTGTGTTCGTAGAAGACTTGCTCCCGCGAACAACATATGTCTTTTATACGTGCTAGTTTGTGGAAAAAGTAAAGCATAAACAAACAAATTACCATGTTATGAACCTCAAAAATTGCTAGTAAAAAACATTGGCAGTTGGAAGTTATCTTAAACTAATCAAAGGCTGCAAAACATGCAAGAATGAATCATGTTCATGAAAAACAAAAAGGATAGAGGGAAATAAAGAACTTACATAAGTATTGAGCTGACGAACAAAGCTAGAGAAATTGTTGTGCTTGAAATATTTAGGAAGCAAATCCCTTGCAAAATCAGCATGTTTCCACACAACAAAACTTTCACCACTCTCACTCCATGATATCACATCATCCGTCGCAAAATCATCCACCATCTGATAAGTCTTCAACAAAAACGGCGCTGGCGCCGACCGCTGCGACATTTTTCTCCGATCAACCCTTCAACTAATATATTTTTCTAATCACTACTACTAATAATTTTCTCAAAACAAAAAATAAAATCTCTTCTCTATGATCTTATGTAAAAAATAAATAAATAACTTAAAAGTAAAAATTTGTCTAGGAAGAACAACTAAAGAGAAGAAGAGCAGTTAAGAATTCCCAATCCCAACAATAAAAACCAGAAAGAAAGAAACGAGAATGAACTAAATTTTCTGAAGGCTTTCTAAGACGATCAGAATCCATTAGCTTAAGCCACATCTAAGAAATTAATTTGGGTCACAACAAACATAATTCCCCATATGAAGTTGGAAAGTTTTATGAATAATATTCTCCTTCAATATCCTTGGGCAAGACTCTTTTTATAGATACGGAATAACCAAACATGTTCCAACCTTAATAAGTGACGTTGGTTCTAGAAATTTTGAGAAGCACTAAAGTTTCATTATTGACCAAATGAAACCGGTTCCACACGTACCAATAGATAGATGATAGATATGTCACTATTAAATTAATTTTGTAATTAAAATAACAAAAATATGGTTGTTGGTTTCGCATTTTCTTCCTCTTGTAATTGAAGTGTCTGTTGCAATTTGTTTAAATGATGTATCTGACATTGATAAGTTTTTTTTAAATGATGCATAAGTTTTTTTATCATTAGATTAATTAATAAAAAGTTTTATCGCCGAATCAAGTATTATATGATAGAATTAATTAGTCTGATAGTAAAAATACTAAATATTGTGTGATACGGTTTTATTTGTGCACCTTAAAGTTAGTCTCTAAGAATCAATCATCTTCGTTTAATCACTCTTTCGTTTTAAATTTAAAAGATAATTAGATCAATAAAATTGAGTCGGTGTATTTGATAAATACTTAACTTTTTAAGTTGTCCAAAAAATTGTATCTTATATTTAAGATATGAGGGAGTATCTATTTTGTTGAGATTTGGGATAACATTTTTGATAAAATATCAACTGTTTTTTTTTTTTGAAAGATAAAATATCAACTGTTGAATGTTGATGGTTAGGAAATTACAACGCGGTTTTGCTAGTTGGCTATTTCTCTTGAATGAAAATGTACATGTTTTATTTTCGTACGAAATTTTCTGCATGGAAGCTTCTATGACAATTTCCCGTAAAGCACTTTTCTTATTTAGTTTTTGGAAAATTATGTGATGTGACAAATAGTTTTGATAAAAATGATGTGACAAATATTATGTAGAGAGTGCGTTCTACTTTTTCTTTGCTTGATAATGGATAGACGCGTGTGTTTGGCATTATCTGGCTATTTGATCCTTTTAGGAAGAAAAAAAATCGAAAAGAACAAGAAGTGTGGTAGGTGAGGCAAATTATATAGATTCACACCTTAAAAATTATATATAGTTAGAGCAGAGGCTAATTGTTGATTGATGCATGCATGTAATGTAAAAACCATGTGATGAATAGTGTTTAATTTACTTTAATTAATGGGTAATTCTTATTTACTCATAAGAAAAGGGATAAATACTTTGCTACGTACTACGGAGTTTTCTTGAATACTAATTTGTGCCATCTAATTATTGAAATGTTATTTTAGTTTTCTTTATTTAATTATTTTAAAATTGATTTTGACTATAGATATTGGTACTCAATAAAATTTATGTGTGCCACAAAATTTTCAAGAAATAGCTGGGCACTGATAATTAATCCAAAATTTAAACTTTTAAAATAAATAATTAAATGTAGTAAAAACTAAAAAGTGATGTGGCTTCAAGGGATTTGGTTATATATCCATCCTTAAAAAAAAAGTTATATATCCAATTAATTAAACTCTTAAGTTGTGGAAGTTTTAATTTTTTGAAACAACTAAAGTTGAGAAGTTGTCACCTCAATTGAAATTATTAAGTCCTTTTTTTTCAAAAAAGAAAAACACCCCAATCTCAATTACTCGTAAAATTCCAATTTTAAGACGGATTTGCATAGAAAAGAAGAATAAATAGTCCAAGTAGAAGTTTCTAACATCATTTTTTTGACTCAATATTACAAACACTATTGAAAGTCGGAAAAACAGTTACAACAATTCATTATAGGCATGAATAAAAATAGTTTTTTATTTCTCTTTTTTTTCAATAGTATGGATAAGGAAAAGTAGAAAGAATGGGACGAAGTGGGTAAGGTGGTTTTTTCTTTGCCTTCACCTAACCCTCCTTCAATTTTCTAAATTGCTTCATTATCATGGCAGCTACATATATATTTCAATGTCTTGTCATCTTTCATCAATTGGTAGCCTCCTTTATTTATTTCTTCATTTTTCTTAGCTTTAGACCATTGTGCCTCTTATGGCCGCCCAACATTATACTATGCATTGAATAAAGTATGGAACATGGAAGCAAATGGATGCTAACACAACACTTTTATGACTTTTTGTTTTTTACATATGTTGAATTTGGATTTATGTGATCCTAGCTTCTATCTTATTCGTTACCATAGTAACTTCATGGCTAAGAATTAATAATCAAGACAACAAATAATACCTTTATGGTTAAGTCATTTGCAATTAGTATTTCCATCTTATTACCTTTGGTTCTAAAAATATTTAGATCATGAGTTGGGTCAAGAAGTTCATCAGAGTTAAAATAATCATCGATACATTGAAAGTTTTATCAAAAGTACTCTCTCCGTGTTCTAAAATAACCGAGTCATTTCACTTTTCAATACAATATTAATTACTTTTTTCCTTTTATTACTCTAATTAATATTACTTTCATCATTTCCAATTCAATATATTCCACTTTACATTTATGATAGTGGAGAATGCACCAATACTTAACAAATGCACTTAAAACTATTTTTTCTCTCTCCTTCGTTTTTACATTTTTCTTACGTGTGAAATGAGTTTTTGGCTCAGTTAATCCGGGACGGAGGGAATATTTATAAATCACGCACAATATATTTAACTTATTGGTTATTGTGTCCATGTAGGTATGACCAATATCCTTACCAAGTAATCACTCAATCTTTGGACAAACATGTACGATTTTTTATTTTTTAAGAACAAACATGTACGATATTTAAGACAATATACATGAATAGCATAGCATATAAATTTAATCAATCTAATTGCGTGATGCATGGTTAATCATGTGAGACGTATGTGGCAAATTACAGATTTTCTTTAGAAAATTATGCGAGCATGACTTTTTCTTCACATCATTCTACGTAATTCCTTTTTTTCATTCTTTGAAACAAGACTACGTACGTAGCTCTAGACAACGTAGTATTAGGTTTATTTTATTTTGAAGGATTTATTTTTGCTGGCTGACTTATTGGTTTTGGCCGAATCAGTTGTTCGTTGAACTGGTATTCATTTGATCATCTATTTAATCAAAGGAATGTCATTTTATTAACAACTTTTACTTATTCAACCCGTACAAATATATAACCCTAAAAAAAACCATACAAAAATATAGTTTGAGAGGTAATTTATTATTTTGTAATCTATTACCTTTTCTTTACGTACGTATAATTTTGACCCTTCTATAGTTTTAGTTTTACAATGATTTGAAGAATGCGATGAAAATAATGTGTTTTCATGATAAGTGGGTGAATTGGATGAGTATGTGCAAGGAGAATTTTAATGTTAATGATGATAGTGTGGGTCCAGTAATTGTTAAGATAAGGTTGAGATAGGGTGACCCAATGTCATCCTATCTTTTTATTATGTGTGATGAGGATTTATTTTCTGAGAAATTTTAATATGGTCACGTGACCAAATAAATAGTGTTTGGTCACATACACATAAAGAAATATTTTTTTAATAATAAGGAAGAAATTGATAAAAAATAATTGATTATTTTAAGGACCATCTTTTTGTGTGTGTGTTCAAACACTTTTGATTTGGTATTGTGACCATAGAAGAATTCCTCTTGTTTGCTTTACTTAAAAGAACATAGGCAATATAGATGGTAACAAGGTGTGTAGGGAAGCTTAATTTCTCACACACCTTTTATTTATTGAAAATTGTTTTCTTTATTGCAGAGATACCATTAATGAAAGTACTAAGTTGAGGGAGATATTACAAGTATATGATGAGGTGTCTCATCAAGCTATCAATCTTTAGAAATCATAAATCTTTTTTAGCATGAACAACTTGGTGGAAGATAAATAAGATATTTGAAATATTCTAAATATGCAAGAAATATTAGGGTTGGGAAATCGTGGGAAGGTATAGGAAGGCTATTTTGGGTATCTTTAAGACAGAGTTTGGAAGAAAATATAAGGTTGGTCCGAAAATCATATGTCAGAGGCGATAATAGAGGTTCTGACCAAATCGCTTGATCAATCAATTTCTACTTATTACTCCCTTCGGTCTCAAATATAATAAAAGATTCTTTTTTAGGTTCATTGAGTAGTTAATGTATCTGGTCTACATTGTAAAGCAGATACATTAATTATTCAATGAACCTAAAAAAGAAATCTTTTCTTATATTGAGACCGAAGGGAGTATATGAGCACTTTTATTCTACCAACATCATTAGGGGGTGGAAATCCAAATGATGGTCAAATATTTCTAGTGAAGGTCGAATAAAAGAATAGGGAAAAGGCATAAAATTGCTTTGTTGGAACAAAATTACCACGAGGAAGAAATTTTGAGGTATGAGATTTAGATGCCTTTATAGATTGAACTTGGCTATGATATGGATTCAAGGTTGGACACTGATGACCAACCAGATACTATGGTGGTTACGATTTACAAAGCTATACTCGCTTAAAATAATAACTTTGTATGGGCCGGACTAGGCCATATCAACCCAAGCTTTATATGGCGCAATATCTTCACTTCACAGGTGACAGTCATAGGCCGTCTTCGATGGTGTATTGGAAGCAGGTAAAGTAGGAGTATGTTAGGAGTCACGGTTAAGGGATAACGGAAGTTCTTTCATGTATAATCCTATTATGTATAGTTTGGAGCATTTATAAGTGGTGGACCTCATCATAGACTGCAACAATTAGAACTCGGATTTCATCAATGAAAGGGATATGAGCAAAATAGAAAAAATTGTGTTGATGTAGCATGAGGTGGATGACAAAGTAATATGGAAATTGAATAATGAAGACATTTTATAGTGGGCTTGACCCCGAATAATTTTGTTGAATTAGGGGGTTTTAATTTAGTGGGCTTGGTGCGGACTTTTTTAAGTGGACTTTAAAATTTGGAGCTCTATTGACACCTCTAATTCAGAGTTTCAAGAGGGTGAAGCAAAATTTGGAGTTTCAAAATGAACGTTTTTGCTTGGAGGATGTTTAGGATGTGCTTGTTAATGTGGGTGAGGCTTCAAGATAAATGTGTCAATTGTTCAGATTGTGAGAATAATTATGAAAATGATTGACATATCTGTGTTGGATGTGCAAAGTGAAGGAAGTGTGGATGGATGCAGGATTGTGGGATGTTGTTAGTGGTTTTATTGATAGTGTAGCTTATTTTGCATATATGTTTTAGAATATTATTTGCAGGTCATCATCTAGCATGGCAATTGACATTGTCATGATTCTATGGTGCTTATAGCTAAGACGAAACGTGAAGGTATGGGAATATGATCAATAATTTGGGCATGTCTATACATTTGGCGCACAACTCAATGCGACAATGGCTTGCGGTTCGCGATAGACAAACACACGCGACATACATTCAGACGATGAAGGCTAAGTGAAATGCAATGATGATAAAAGACTTTTGGTGTTGGTATGTGCATTAGGGGCTCCTCATATGGAAGCATAAGCAATTGGTTTAAGGAAGCTATTAGTTGGCATGGTGAGGTGGGACTATCAAGAGTGTCAACTGAGTTAGATCGGAAGCTAGTAGTTGACAATATTGTTGATAATTCTACAAATCAATGTGAACCACCTGTAGAATTCTTTTAAATCAATTTTCCAACTTTGAGATAAGTTTTGATAGGAGGAAAACAAAGTATGTTGTTCATTGTTTAGCAAGTGAGTCAAAATTATATGCAGTCATCATGTGTTTGAGTTGTTCCCATCTTTTATTACTCAAATTTTGATGATATAAATGACTTAAGTTTGTTATTGTCAAAAAAAAAAGAATCACTTCAATTTTTAAATTGAATTGATTATTTCTCAACTAACACACCTTTAATTATGTGCAGTTTTTTTCTACAGTATATAATAAATATTATGACAAGAAAATAAATTAATTCTCTCTTAGGATATATCTGCTAAACAATATTACTTGTCAATACACAATGGTAGAGCATGTGATGTATGTAATCTTTTTGAAAAGGTAAAAGAAAAATCGTTTAGTTATTGATTGGGTCTTAGTGTAACATCAATTTTATGTGGTTGCAATAATGTTAGATCTTCTATGTCTGAAAATAATTTTGATATTACAAAAGTGTTATCTTTGAAAAGATCTCTAACTATGAATGATTTGATATGTAAGTTGTTTATTGGGAGTCACTTCTCATTAAAATTTGTTGTGAAGTTTGACATAAATTTAATGTAAGAACCATTAGGAGAATGGAATTCGAACTCTCTCCATCAAACTTTTTTTTTCAATTTTTAATCTCCAATATTAAAATACACCAATACTTTTCTTTATACTTCAACTATCATTTTCTCTCTTGCATGTTTGTTGGTTGAGATTACACTTAAATTTTTTGAGGGAAATTGTAATAGAGAGATTTCAAATCTAGTTGACTTGAGATCTTGGAGCTCTCAAGGTCTCAGGTTCGATTCCTTCTGCTGTCAATTTTGGTGGACAAGTTCATACAGAGTTTTGTTCTGGTTTAGAACGGAGCCCCCGCAAGTGAGCGGTGGAATTGGTCTCTCAGATTAGTCGATCCTTAAATCGGATACCGAGTTTTAAAAAAAAAATAAAATTATGTGCCTTTTTCTTTGTCAAAGTGAGGTCAAATCTCATTGAAAATGAAGCACGATTGCGGATATTTTAGCTTGTACCCCAACAATTATACCCTCACCCTTACCTTTTATGTCAACTGCCCATTTTGCCCTCATATATAAACTAAAACCTTTACTATTTTCCTTTTTTTTTCTTCCAGATTTTTTCAAAGTGCCACGTTTTATAAACCGGATTAGTGTGTTAAGTTTTCCGGTACACACTTTTATTCTGGAATCTCATTTCAACTTTTTCGGTGCATATATACGTTTCGGAAACCTTACATATAGTTTATATTAGGTAATAAGTTTTATTTGTATACTAATTTTTAATCCATAGTGGTACAAAGCTCCAATAAAACCATTAGCATTAGGCATATTTGTAGAAGCTTAAAATTACCTGCACGCTCAATTTCTACGAAAAAGAAGAAATTCATCTCCACAAATGAATTGAATAACAAAAATTTAGCTATCAAATTTCTCCTCTTACGTACCAAAATACATACGAGCCCAGCTACAAATTAACACGCATGAAGCATGATGGAATATGATTCATAATAACATATAAAAAGAAGCTAAAAATTAATTTTTAGGCTGACTTCACATGAGAATTGATATGGGAGACCAAAACGATAGACATGGTCAGTTAGCAAACAAAAAAAATCAATAAAAAGTATAAACTGGAAATTTTTAGGTAAAATTTCCGGAAACTGTTATTTTAAGTTTTCCGATAAAAATTTACAAACAGAGGAACTAGATTATAAGTTTTTTCGGAAAAAAAATTCAAGATTGAAGACCTTTACATACCCAAAAATTCATGTTGGAGCGATGAATCCGGAAAAGTTTGGAATGAAAAATAAAAGTGTAAAATATTAAATGAAAAGAAGGGTAGAAGTGGTATTTTTAGTGGTTTGTAGGGGTAAAGGTACACGTGTAGGGGTATAGAGTACATTTTTCCACGATTGCCTGAAAGCAGCCCAAGGACCAGAACACGGCCCAATAGCCGGTACACAAGCTAGTGGTCAAACAAATAACCATTTTATGTCTTAAAAAAAAACATTTTATGCATGTTAATAAAATGTGTATTTTATCTGGGTGTCAAAGTTTTTTAGCGGGTATTCATCATTATTCATCCCTTAAGATGAATAATAAGGGATGAATAATGAGGAATCTAGGTTTGAACTGTATACCGTAATATCCTGTCAACTGACTTATGTTAGTGGTTTTTTTTAAGGTAAGGAATAAAGTCTTTTTGTAATAAAAATAAATAAATGAATAACACTGATATATTTTTTGGGGAAATAATACTGGTCTGTCATGTCAAAAAAACACTAATCTTCAATTATGTCCTGAATCTAGTGATACATGTTGGGCGTACATTATTAAAACGTGGGGCATTTAACGATTGTATCATTCACGTTGTGGGGGATAGATATATGTGATGGACCTGTGTGGTGTTGTGTTGTATTGTGTGTGAAGATCTCCATGTAACGTATTTGCTTTTAGAGTAAAATAACCATTTTGGTGTTTTTTTTTCTTCTTCTTAATCATCAAAGAACAAATGTTTTTACCTTCGTTGGTGTTCTCCTTAAATTAATCGTGTCTTTTATATTTATATTACCCTCCCTTGAGTTGACAAACAACTTTTATTTTTGACAAATTGATCACAGTCAACTTGAAATATAGATATCTAAAAAATTATAATCAAACTTGTCAAAAAAAAGAGGATAATCTAATGAAAACTTATAGAAGCAATGAAAAATAAGTCAAAATAAATAGAACCATTAAAAAGAAGTAGTGAAGAGGCAAACAACGGAGTTGTAACTGCTTCGCCGAGAGTATTTGAGTTATGTAGAGGTGTTGCAGATACATAATCAATGCGCTTCGATGTGGACGAGTTCATTTTCAAAACATACTCAAAGCAATAAATACAGACCAAATGTGCAGCGAAGAAAGTGAAATCCATGCACTCCAACAAGGACAAGTTAGTTGTTAAAACAAACTCGAAAATAGTATTGATGTGCACAGTTGGTTATTGAATTGGTTGACAGTGGATCAAAGGATGTTGCATGCTGTAATTTCTTGTCCATGAGAACTCTTCTGTATTTGTGTTGTTGGTTGTTCATGATAACCTCTTTTTGAATCCATTTTCATGGATCCACAATTTTCCGCACTTTGAATGATAATATTGTTGCACACAAAATCATCAAGAATTTTTTGTGATTGTGTAATTGGGGCAAAGATTGGTGTTTATTCAATTAGGGTTGGGTTCCTCATGACTCTAATAATCTTCTTCGCAGTCAAAAGTCCGATAATTTTTTTCAGTACTTTCATTGATGAAAGTGTAAGAACAACATCACTATAATATCATTATAGAATTTATATTAGACCTAACTTAATTCTTACAAAATTAAGTTTTAAATTGATAATTGTCTCCACACTTATAAACTCTTGTTTAGGTTTTATCTCATCAATCCAATGAGACTTTTGACAACATTGTGATACCAATACATTTGTACCCTCATGATATGCTCTTCTAACACCGGATGGCGATTTTCCGCTGTAAATATTACACCCAATTGCATCATGTAGCTGTTTTGCACCGTCTGATTTGAAGTGAACGTTCAATATCTGACATTGTGTGAAATTGTTGAAATCTGTGTTGTGAATTGGAACCGTCAGATCAAGGATTGATGGCTGAGATTTGCTACTGCGGCAAACTGTATGAATTTGCTGAGTCCAGGCTCCATTTAAGCAATGATCCATTTACTCCATTTAGGTCATGGATGTGAGACATGTGGCAAAATATTAATCTAAGGGCTGAGAATTAAATTTTAAAAACAAGTAATTTTTAATTAAATTAAAAACATTTCATCTTTCTCCCATCGCTACCCTTTTTCTCTCTCTTTGCCGTCTTACCGTCATCACCCAATCTATCACAGCGCAAACCCAAGCTTTCATTGTATTTTAATTTTTGATGCAGCAACTCACTTTCATTTGAAGAACGCGGAGAAACAATAACATATTGTATAATGCTTGGGATCAATCTCATGTTCAGTTTTTACTGCAAACATGAAAAGCAAATTTCTCAATTCGTGGGCTGTAGTTTTACTTAATAATTGACCGATGCAATCAAGTAAGGATAGACGGAAATGGGGAAGATGGATGCAGTTGGAGATGAAACGTAAGGGTCTAAGGGAGAGTTCCGTCATTTGCTTTTTCTTTAATTAAAAAGTGTATTTTTCTTATTTTAAATCTCAACCCTTAAATATATTTTTGCCACGTTTAAATGAAGCATTTCCTAAATGAAGCATACCTGAACTCGAATTTGCTACAACAACAAACCAGATCCTTCTAACACCAGCCTATAAAATGTGTGCATTTTGCATCATTTTTTCTATAGTAGGACTTCTGATGTTTTCCACGCATGCACACATGTGTGGCTTTGCAATTCGTCATCATAGTAACAAACGACATCACAGGCTATAATTGGGGTTTAATTATTATAAGAGTTTCCTAATCAGTGACTTCACTTGACAATGTCCCATATCAAAGTCAACTATGGTTCTATTTATTTCCCTGCTAACCTAAGCAACCGGTAGCTGGAAATTTAGTGGAACATGAGTCATGACAGGCTAGAAAGTGCGAGTCGTCAGATACCACAGAGGAAAGCAGCAGCCCAATGTTCCCAATTGATCATATTCTCTTGTTCACATTATAGAATTAGAAGGTTGGCTTCCATGTTGAAATTTCAAGCTCAAGTGCCTTTCAAGCCAGTTCAGTTAGAAAGCTAGAGAGTCAGTCCTTGGTCAGAGTTGCAAGGCTGTCATTTTTGTACTGTACTCTTTCCTCGGTCTTGCATTAGATTCTCTAATTCGAAACACCAAGACCAAACCAAAAAGAATAATAACAACGAGAGTATTGACCAATTTGGTCCTTACATGCCATTCATGTGAAAATGTTAGAGACTAATTCATATATTATTTTTCGTCAAGTATCGATCATGGTGTTGTCATTGGTAATCAATGCGGCTTTTGCCTTTCCTCCATGGCCAATTCTGTGAAGGATGGCAGCACCACATCGTCGATATGTCAAAATTTTTTGCTCTTCACCATGGTCTACCATCGACAACATTGTCAAGAACAAATTAGACTGCGAACAAATTGTGACACACTAAAGAAATCTCTAGTATAATATGTGTGTTTGGGTGAACCGCAAAGTTGGAATGAGTCACCATCAATTCGACAAAAGCTACACTTTCTAGCTTCACAAAATCGCAATAATTGACATTAATTTTTCAAGCTGATCATCCATACCATACCTACACAATGAATACCAAAAAGGAGCAGCAGGGGATTTTCAACCACAGAGCAAAAACTTTTAACACAACCGTCTTCTGACACAAAACGAAACTAGTATTGTACTTCTAGCATCTTATATTATATTATACTATATAAAAAACATAAAAATCTACCACAGTCACATTTTAGACAAGAACAGTACAAAACTAAAAAACAAGAGCTACCGACAGCAAGTAACATATCAATAATAACATCAACTACTTTAGGTACCAAAACAATCTGGGTTTGGTTAAACTAAAGGCTCATGGCCGCTTCTGTTTGGTAGTGAAATTTTGTCATTTTATATCACACATGATTGTAACTTGTAACTTGTATGGTTAAATTAATAACCATGGTTGGATTTTTCTCCGGTTAATCATCAATAATCACCCATTCATGCTCATCATCATTGCCATCACCACAATCATTCAGCTTTGACGAACCGCACAAGCAACAACCTGTGCCCACTGTCTCAACCTTGTCTTCACCGTTTGTGGATCATCATCTTCATAACATAACACACACAAAAAAAAAAAACAATAATAACAAACTTAATCAGCAAAAATAAACACCACAGATCTTAATTCAAACTTGATTAGCAATAAACAATGAAGCACTGAAACAGACACGAACATCAGACTCTCGACTAACACGTCCACACCATTTAAAAAAATGTAATTAAGACAAAAATTGATTGAGAATTTGAAAATAGAGAAATGAATTTAATGATAACAATTAATTAAATATACCGTTGCCGAAGATGGCGGTGCGAGGGCTACCACGAGGAGAAGGAGTACCATCACGATCGGAGGCAGCGGAGGAAGACGGCGTAGTTACGGCGGCGGATTTAGGGTTCCGAGAATCATTATAACTTTTATTAACAGCATGATAAAGTTCAAGAGCAGGTAAAGTATCAACAAGACGACGATCAGTTTCAACTTCCGGTGAAGATTCAAATCCAAAACCCAATTCAATGCAAGCTTTGAGTTCATCAACATCTTCATCAGTCACACTTTTACTTCTCCGATTCTTCCAGTTTCCTTTGCGACGAAGCCACGCTTCGTCGCGGTAAAGATCAGGCGACCACGATCGCTGCTTGAGGAGAGGAGAGGAGAATTCTTGTCTAAGAAGAGGTGGACGGTGGAAGAGAAAGGAAGGTGGTGGAGACGGAGGCGCGTATGGATCAGACATCGGAGCGTGGTTGTGCGGAGGTCGAGGGACCTCGCACGGTGCGTTGGAAGACGCTATGGCTTATTAGGTTTTTTTTTTTTTTTTTTTTGGATTCGGCGGTTTTTGAATGGGCAAGAAGAGTGCAAAGATTTAAGGGTGTGGTGAGGTGGTAGATCAAGTTGGAAACCCTTACCTCGTTTTTATTGGTCCACGTAATCATGACCTGTTTTTTTCTCTTTCTTATATTATTTTTGGTATATATACTCTAGAAAAGAAAAAAATCTTTTAGATTGATTGTATTATTGTCATCTTGTTTGGTTCTTTGCTTGCCGTAGAATTATCGTATTTATTATTTGTTTGTTTACTTAATAGGCCAACCAATGCATCCCATTCTTTGTGGTATTGTGAATACACATTTGTTTTGTGTTTACTTTAGTGAGATAATCAATCACGTTAGCTAGCAAAGCAAAGAGAATACTTGTATACTCCACCGATCTTAAATTATTGTTTTGGTTATTCCAAACATGTTAAAAGATGTAATTAACTTTGTGTGAAAAATAGAAATTATGAATTAGTCTCTTTGTCTTATATTTTATGTCATTTTATCAATTTCACAAAAATTAAAAAATTTATTAATGTTGTATTGAGAGGAGAAAATATGAGTCATTTTACAAAAATAATATTCATTAATGGTACGTAAAAGATAAATTAAGAGAATCGGGGAACATGGAGTAATAAATAGCAAGAACATAATAGAAAAACGTGTACTAATTCATATTGTAAAATGACATATAATTTAAGGCAAAAATAATTTGCTAGAATGATATATAATCTGTGATGGAGATAATATTTTACAAAATTATCCTTAATTAATGGTATGAGAAAAATAAATTAAAGAATTAAAAGAAGATATAATAATAAATAGTTAATGATATAATAGAAAAATTGACATTAATGTTTATTTGTTATTGTAAAACGGCTTTTATTTTGATTTTTTTCTTTTCAAAACAACTTATAGTTTAAGACGGGGAGAGAATATATAAGTATCTCTTATGTGCGGTTTGATTTTGAGGATAAAGGCTTCCTTCAAAAGTTAGTATAGTCCCATTTAGAGAGTCGAAGAATAAATTAAATGGGAGGTTGGAGACTTGAAGACAATTAAATCAGACTAACCTAATGTGGTTTGGGTTGGTTCGATGTTGCGATTTTTTGCAATACAATACAATTATTTGTTTCCAACATTAAAATAAAGTTAAAAACAATTTATTTCCAACAATGTTTCAATTCGATCAAACAATACAATTTTATGTTCATCCAACAATGTTTCCATCAACATAGAACAAATTAAAGACATTGACTAAAAAGCAACCTTCTTCAGCTAAGAGATCAAGAACATATTTTTTTTTTTATAAAATAATAAAGAGAAATAGCAATGAGTACCCTTCATCCACTCCTAGATTTCAGATTAAAAATTTATTCTTCAAAAAGATTAAATACTTCAATTTTCAATACATTGATATACATATTTTTATAAAAAAAAAAAAAAAAAAACCTCATCACTTATAGTTTTTTAAAGAGTGCTTTGAGAACATTTTCTTAACAAACCCAATAATTCAAAATAATTAAACACTCGCCAATATGATAAATATATATTTAGGTTAAGTGACACATCACGAAGCCTCTTGAAAGTTGAAAAAGTCTCAATTTAATTGGTCTTGCATTTTTTTTGGAGAGGTAATTGGTCTTACATAATACTACATATAGGCCATCTTTTTCTTATAGTGTGTTGATTCGATTGAGCATATTCGTACGGATATACCGCATAGATGCATTAGCTAAGCATACAGTTTTTTTTCTCTTAAACTTAAGCATAAAATCTTTGATATGTACTCCCTCCGTTTTTAAATATAACCAAACTTTGATTTTTAGGTTCATTCAATTAATGATGTATGTGGTAATGAACCTAAAAGTCAAAATTTGCTTATATTTAAAAGCGGAGGGAGTATAAATTAAGATCATTATTTAAGTACAAAATAAAAGAGTGTCAGCACCTATGTGGGCAAAACAAAGCACCTATGTGGGCAAAACAAATCATGCGTTGTGGTCTTTTCTTGTATCGCAAGTTTGCATGTAGTTTGATTATTAATTATCTTGGTTTAATTGTACTTTTGGTCCTCGCATTTTGACCAGCTCACGAAAATGGTCTTGTCTCTTTTAAATCGAACAAAATTGTCCCTAAACTATCACGTTTTTTGCAGTTTTAGTCATACTCACTATTTTCAACTTCAGAAACGCACAGAAATGATAGTTTTAGTCCTACCAGCTATGCTCAACCATGAAAGAAACAAGGAATAAAGCATGTGGTACAAGAAATCTAATTTATTCAGCACACTAACCAAAAAAACCCTAATTTCTAAGACCCTATGCAAAAAACATGATAGTTTAGGGGCAATTTTGTTCGATTTGAAAGAAGCAGGACCATTTTCGTGAGCTGGTCAAAATACGAGGACCAAAAGTGCAATTAAGCCAATTATCTTTTATAGAATGTGATTCTCACGTTGTTATTCAGATTGTACGATACACTGCAACTTATATTATGGCTGCTCTTCGACTCCCTCTCACATTTTTTTTATTATCCATCATTTAGATTGAAATGTCTGGTCATCAAAGCATATTTGTAGGGAGGAGAAATACTTGGTCGGACACAAACCCAAATCAAAAGTATTTAGACACGCTTACATAAATGATAAAATTTAAAAGAAAAATTATTTAGTCACGTCACTTGATATTATTTTTCTTTTAAATTTTATTAATCATGTGTGTGCGCCCAAATAAATATTATTTGGGTTTGTGCCCATGGAAGACTTCCTCTACAGGGAGATTAACTCATGTGCTGATTTTCTTACCAACTTCGGTCAACGTGGTTCTTTCTCTTGGAAGATTCTTCAGTTAGTCTTTTGTAATTCTGTTCTTTCATAAAAAAAATGCACTATGTGAAACATTATTCATTTGTTGGAACTTGGAAGGAGCATTGGTTTGAATGCCGCATAAATATGAAAGTTACCAAGTAACATTTTTTAGCTAGAGGTTGCAAGTAACATAAAATTAAAGGCAAGTAAAATAAATTTTATTTCTTTCTAGAGGTAGAGGTAGCAACCAGAGTCGCACACACTATATGTTGAAAATTAAGCGAAGAATTGTGAGTTTAAACTCGTGCCTTCACACATGAATGTTCTTGAAGCCTTCTATCATCCGAGATGTACTTACATGACAATTTTACTTTAGAGTTTAATGGATAAGTTATTAATAGTATAAAAAGTATCATGCCATTATTCAATTGCTACTTTCGTTCTATAAATAATGGATCATTTTTGTTATTTCACATGTATTAAGAAAATATTATAAACAAAAGAAAGCTAATAATCATAGTTTTACAAAATTATTCTTGTTAAGCATTGATGTATCCACCATTACTAATAATATAACGTGAAATATAATTATTAATGACTTGAGAGCAATCATATAATACTAATTGGTGTGCATAACAAGAAAACAAAATTAACATTGCGCTGCAAACTAAAAACAATATTCATTTTAAAAAATATTTTTTTTTACAAATGTGATAGTTATTTTGAGATGAATGCAGTATGTATGTTAGTATTAGTGCAATATACCATTGACATCCAAATATGTCTTTAAATTTTGTTTTAGCATAAAGATATCATGACCTAAAGATGTTTTGGTGAGATGGTTCAAGTGATTTTTAGGTTAACAAAATGTCGTGGGTTCTTATTTAGTCACAAGAGTGCATCAATATTAAAACTCTTGGTATAAAACTTTGACGCCTATTGTGGTATTATTTGGCTTGAAAGACTACTCCCTACAATTGTTCAAGCATAGCCAGGGACGGTTCTTCTCAAGAGCGGAAGGTAGCCGCGGGGGGGGGGGGGGGGGGGGGGGGGGGGGGGGGGGGGGGGGGGGGGGGGGGGGGGGGGGGGGGGGGGC
>Ga0315914_1001313_pt1 | contig 36660 bp, 11 predicted proteins | sample MpolenodulesMG_FD_203920 | JGI IMG/M metagenome (GOLD analysis project Ga0315914, IMG submission 203920) | Medicago polymorpha root nodule microbial communities from Los Angeles, California, United States - elongated nodules | ecosystem: Host-associated > Plants > Roots > Nodule | place: USA...
ACTAGTTTTAGTCCTTTATGTTATTTTCTTTAAAAAAACATTAACATAAAGGACTAAAACTAGTAACGGAGCAAAACATAGGGGACCAAATTGGTACATAAGTTAACGTTCTTTTGAGAGAAACTAACAGAAATGACTAAAACTAGTAATGAAGCAAAACATAGGGGACCAAATTGGTACAAATTATAGTTATACGACCGAATTGAGACAATCAATTAAGTTAAAGGACCAGGTGATTGAATAAGCCTTATTATTATTATTATTATTATTATTATTATTATTATTATTATTATTATTATTATTATTATTATTATTATTATTACTACTACTACTAGTACTACTACTACTATTACTATTACTATTACTATTACTATTATTGACAATAATACCATTTTGAGATTGTTATAAGCCTTAGTTCAATGGTTAAAAATGTTGAAATTGTTAGTTGGACGTTGTTATTGGAGTTCGAGCCCCATCTCTCTCATATTGTATATGAGTTTCCGATAGTTTTGTCATTTCATCTAGTTATAAAAAAAAATAAAAAAAAATACCACTTGTAGACTTGTGTAACATGTATTTACAAAAATTAGTTTAAACAAATTAATTTTAAAAAATTTGATTTTAATAAAAAATATTGATTTAATTTAAAACGATTTATGATCAAATTCATTTTCATATGAGTGAGGTGATCACGAAATTTAAGTGTAAAAACTTAAGAAACTACAAATATTAATGTCTAACTAGTATGGACATCCGTGTCAAGTACGGGCTAGAATTTCGTCATACTTAATGAAGAGAAATATTGTGATATATCAAGTGTCAGTTAAATCTCATCATTGGATAAAATATTGGAGGTCGAAGAACAAATAAGTGAGAAAAAAACTCATATACTTAACGTCTTAAAATTTTGGATGAAGATGTGACATCATGATCACTAGTGTGATTGTTTTTTCTGCAATGTGTCGAATCACACAAGTATTGGCTCCCCCGTAAGTCTCAATGGTGATATCATATACGCTTCGACATTTTTGGGGAGCGGAAGTGCTTCGTGGTGGTGGATCGCGGACACGAAGAGTCTCATACTTAATTGAGAGATGTTAATGTGTCAAGTGTGAGTTAAAATAACACACTGAATGCAATAATAGATGTTGAAAAACATATAAGTGAGATGACTCATGATGTCTTAAGATTTTGGATGAAATTGTGATCCAATACAAGTTCCCATGAAAGTCGCAACATTATTATGATTTGTTTTGTCAGTTTTTGGGTGTTATTTGTTTAATTTTGTATCATAAATTTTAGTTTTGGGATGTCATTTGCTTCCATGCAATTTTTTATTCAACATCTATTATTTTAAAATTCTTCACTTTTAGTCTTTGGTCCGATTTGACAATGGGAAAATGTAGACGTGTTTTGCTAAGTTGACAAAATACACTAATTAGATATTTTAAATTGAAGTGACATTTTTTGAATGAATCCATTATTTTGGTAGCATGATTACCCAGTAATTTTCAACTCCTTCCAAAAAATCATAAAATTACCAGCAACTCATTCTATTCCCTATGTTGTCTCGAAAAAAGCATACACTTCTTAGTTTTTCCCATATTGTTTCTCTCTTATACACATTCCTTTTTTATCTTCTTTCTTTTTCTAATTTACTTTCTCTTTTCTCTTGAAAGAAATGAACAAAGAAATCTCTCTATGAAACCGTCACCAACCACATTTTTTACTATGTCATGCTTTTGAGCTTATTTGATTATCTCATCATATCACAAATACAATAGTCTCACACGTAAGGGATAGACGTTAATGCGTCATGTATGATTTAAACTTCTAAATTATATGTAAGAGTAAATAATGAGCAAACATATAAGTGAGATGACTAATATACTCAATGTCTTAAGGTTGTAGGTTTAAATGTGATGTGAATTTCATGTGTGGGGTTTCTCTTAGTCAAATGTGATGATCAAACTCATTATAGACACTCTAAAAACTCTGAACTTCATGATGAATTGTTTTGATAGTTTTTGGATTTCGTTTGCTTAAGTTTTTTATATTAAATATACGTTTTTGGATGTCATTCACTTTCATTCAAATGTTTTTATCCAACCTCTATTATTTAAAATACCTTCACTTTTGCTCTTTGGAGGATCTAACAATGAAAAATTGTATATGATTTGCTGAGTTGACAAAACGGCATTTTAAAAATTATTTTTCAATTGAGTCTATTTTTTTTTGGATGAAATAACAACTCATAAATTTTCAACTCCTTCAACTAAACCATAAAATTACCAATAAGTCACTTTATTTTTAATACTTTCACTGACGAAACACACACTGTTTTTTTTCTCCAATCATTTATCTCATTTTCAAATTACTTGTTCATATTCTTTCTTTTTCTAATTTCCTTTCTCTCTTTTCATGAAAGTTAGAATCATAAATCTCTCTCCATGAAATCACCATCAAATCCATCTTTTAAATCATGTTATACCTCCGTCTGACCTTATTCGGTTATGTCACTAGATCATAGACGCACAAAGTCTCACAATTAAGGGAGATATGTTAATGTGTCAATTGTAATTTAAAGTTCCACATTAGATGCAAGAGTAGATGTTGAGACACTTATAAATGAGATGACCAATATAAGAGTAGATGTTTAATTTTTATATTGAATTTTATTTTATTTTTTTGTTCGCTTCCATGCAATTTTTTTAATCAATCCCTATTATTTTAAATTTCTTCACTTTTTGTCTTTGGTGGGATTTAACCATAAAAAAACTCTTATGTGTTATGCTGAACTAACAAAATGCGTGCTTATTAAAAAAAAAAATGCTAGTGTTTCTTTAATTAAGTCTAATTTTTTGGTAAATTAATTACTCAAAAATCTCGAACTTCTTCGACTCACTTTATTCTTTATAACTTCATGGACAAAACACAATTTTTTTTACCTGTATCATTTATCTGAATCTAATTTTTTTTCTAATTTTCTTTCTCATTCTCATGAAAGAAATGAACCTCTGTTTGACCTTATTTGACTATGTAATATATTTACGAGTACGGGAATCGCACAATTGGGGGAGAAATGTTAATATTAATATATATTAATATCACATATATATGTACCTAAATATTTTGAATCATATATATTTTGAATGAAGATGTAATATTAATATATATGTACCTAAATATTTTGAATGAAGATGTAATATTAATATCACATGTGTGGTTTATCATAGTCTAATACGATGATACAAACCAATGTAAGCTCTATGGGAAGCACAAACATTATAATGATTTTTTTTATTACAAAACATTACAATGATTTGTTTTGTTAGTTTTTGGATGTCATTTGTTTAATTTTTTATCTTACATTTGATACTTTGAATGTCATTCGTTTTCATGCAAAAAAAATTATTGAACTTTTGTTATTTTAAATTGGGTTAAATATGTTTTTGGTCCCTATAAATATGTCAGCTTTTTGTCTTAGTCCCTCTAAAAAATTACTTCAACTTTTAGTCCTCAAAAACTTTCCATCTTCACTTTTGATCTCTCTTTTAAAGTAAACTCATATGTAAAATTCATATTTTTAAATAAAATTATGCAGAAAAAAATTCATAATATTATAAAAATGTCTCAAAAAAATTCAACCATCTCACTACCATGTATAGATCCAAAATTTGTAGCACTGATTTATTACATATGTGTAAAATAAAGAAAAAAGAGAATGTGCCTGATTAATGTATAGATCCATTCTCATCTCACACGTTTTTTGCTATATGCATATGTGTGTGTGAATCTTAACCATTGACTTTTCTGCCCAATTAAACATTTCTTAATATATAAACAAAAACGTTTTGCTTATCGATGTCAATTAAACATTTTCTTATATCACCACAAAAAATAAAACACTTTCTTATATCAGTAACTACATGTAAATTTCCTTGAAAGCAATTAATGTTGTTTAGTAAATAAACATGTTAGGTGTACTTTAAATTTTGAAAAAGACATTTGTATTATATAAAGATGACACGTGTGATATTATAACTGGTTTAAATAATAAAAGGTGACGACGTAACCAAAAAAAATTGGTTAACATAGTATGTAAAATTATTGAGGAAAGAAAAAATAGTTATGCTAAATTGAAAATATAAACGTGCCATCACATATAGTTTTTCATGTAAATCAAATTGCCGTTCTATATGGACATTATTCACTTGCAACATCACCCAAATCTAGAAACAACAATTAAAGAAATAAATAAATAAATAAGGATTGTCTTGCATAATATTTGTGTACATTTTTATGGCATGGTGAAACAAGTAATGTTCCTTAGAATTAGAAGGTGACACGTGTACTTTTGAAGAAAAAAAAAGGCATTTGTTTATAATGGAGATAGAGATTAGAATTAACTAAAGAGACAAAATTAGTTACAACCACTATTAAAAATCATTTTGGCTCTCCTAGCCGTAGATAAGCACACTAAATGTTCCCCTCAAAATTAATACTTACCAAACTCAAGAATATGAATGCATTATAAGTGGTCAACAAACCGTTCTTGTGAGTTTAACTCATTCGATAGGGATAATGCATAATATATACAAGGTCGGGTAAACACCACAAAAAAGAGGTCAACAAACAAATATAAAAGGAACCTTTAAAAAAAACAAATATAAAAGGTAGGAAATAAAGAGTTGAACAACAGAAAAGATTCGTGCGACAATTGTCTTTTTCAGTCCCACAAATTACAAACCTAGGAACACTTCAAACAAACGTCACCCTAATTGGTGTTTCTTCGTAGGATTATTCTTGTCTGTTCCTTATTTCCTCTTTTTTTCAATCACATGTCCACCTACCATTCCTACGTAGTGACTATGCTTTATAGTACTATCTTTGTTTGAATTGGATATTGTAGCGCAATTATATAATGAGCTAGAGAAATAATCAACTCTCATTAGCCAAAAAATCAATTCTTCAATGAAACTTTAAAAAGGATTAGTGCTTACTGCTTACATATATGAGTCACCCACAAACACATAATACTCACTCATACTAGTAAGATGATAAGAATGTTAGATTTTTTTTTTTTATTGAATAAAAGGGACCTAAGCCTGAATGTTATTGATAAAACAACGATGGTTACTTTTTCTACTCTATAGTTTTTCGCGCGTCCTATTTGAATTTTAAAATCCAAAATATTTTAATGTTTTTTTGGAGATTTTTATGAGGTGTTTATGTCGTTTGGATTCCATAATCCGAACTGCATGGGACATGCGAGATGCTTTGAGAAAAGAAGTGATCTAAAACAACCATCATGAAACCAATTTTTTTATTGGGTTTTATTTTTTGGGGTTGCATTTCTTTTATCATGTGTTATGGCATTTGCTTAGGCAGCGTTTTAGCTATGCTAAATCACGGATGTTAGCGCTGGAAAATAAAAAAATTGGGGTTTCTTTGGGGTTAGGATATTGGAATTGGGGTCATAGATGGAGTCAAGATTCATGGAAAGGATCGTAAGGTTGAAGGATTTGAGGTTTCGGAAGCATAACCATTCCTTGTTCAAAGATTTGATCAAAAAAATTTCCTTGTTCAAAGATCAGTGAAGCAAGTCTTGTTGTGTTTGTGTTGTTCTTTCTTTGTTTTTCTCAATAAATGATTCTAAAATCATTTCTGTGGATATTTCTTCTCTATTCCCAGTTTGTTATTTTAAGATTATAAGTTATGTTATATGCTTCTGCTGTTTTGAATCTAGATTAATGGATATAAATATTTGCCTACAATGAATGGACTCATACTAGGTATAATATGATGGATGGAGAAACCCAATTTGAAAGAGTTTTAATTTTCTCATCCTATGGCTTTCCTCGCGCGCCCTATTTTTTCCAAAAATGCCTTTGAAGTTTCCGGATTTTATAATCTGGAATGGTGTTTTCCTTTGTTAAAGGGTGAAAAAATGAGTTACGGATTTTTCCGGATTTTGTAATCCGGAAATCTCAAAAAATAGGGCGTGTTACATGATTTTTTCGGATTACATAATCCGAACACCCCCTAAACACCCTTTTTTTTCATGGTGCTGATGCAATCCGGATTACGTAATCTGGACAACACCAACACTAATTCTGAACATGTTTGTAACATGGATAGTCATTTCAAGGACAATATTAATCTTCCTTACTTTCGTCCTTGTGTTTTTATGATCAAAACTCCCTTAGAAAGGACTTCTTATGGGACTCTTCCCTCAAAATCCAAAATTCCATCATTTAGACCCTTTTTTTCATGGTACTAATGCAATCCGGATTACGTAATCCGGACAGCACCAGCACCAATTCTGACATGTTTGTAACATTGAAAGTCATTTTAAGGACAATATTAATCTTCCTAGCTTTCATCCTTGTGTTTTTATGATCAAGACTCCCTTAGAAGAGACTTCTTACGGGACTCCGCTCTCAAAATCCAAAATTTCATCATTTAGACCCTTTTTTTTCATGGTGCTAATGCAATCTAGATTACGTAATCCGGACTGCAAAGGGGCATTTTTGAAAATTTTACAAGGCGCGTGAGAAGGCAACAGGGTGGAAAAAGTAATACTCTTTGAAATATTATTGTTAGGGTTGGGAATAGGCCAGACCAGCCTACAGGGGCCTACGGCCTGGCCTGTTTAAGCCTGGCATGGCCTGACCTGTTTATGAAAAAGGTCAAGCTTAGGCTTTTGAAAAAGCCTATTTAAGTAAATAGGTCAAGCTTAGGCTATCAAAAAAGCCTACGAAGCCTGATAGGCCGGCCTATTCATGCATATTATTAAAATTTATTTTTTATTTATATTAAAATATAATTTATATTAAACATAAAAATTAAGAAAAAACACAAATAATAGACTTTTTACATAGGCTTTGAGGCCTTATAGTGAAATAGGTTTTTAGAGCCTTATAGCAATAGACAAGTCTTACAGTGAAATAGGCTTTGAGGCCAGTTTGGCCTATTTAGAAGTAGAGAAAATTGAATATTTTATGACTTTAATATGAAGTAGGCATGTAAATAGACTTCTAGGCCATGCTTTTAAATAGGCCAGGCCAGGCCAAAAAAAATAGGCCTATGAAAGGCCATAGGCTTACTAAAAATTTCGTAGGCTAGGCTCAAGCCTATCAAAGCCTGGTCTGGCCTATTCCCATCCCTAATTACCGTCATAATTTGGACCTTTTGATGACCCATTGATTTTTAGTAGGTGCCAAGCATGGTTACAAGTAGAAACACGAGGATCTATGCATAGGGTATGTAAACTCAGGGACTAAATTGTTATTTCATTTAAAATTTGAGGGACTATTTTGTCAATAAGTGAATGACTTAAGGGTCTGAATTGAAATATTTTATTTTGAATTTTGCTTAGAAAGACTTGTGAACTTTGGGACCTGTTGTCTACCTTGATGTTTTTGTCGCAAGATCACCACCAATTCAACCACCTATAAGAGCACTAGCACTCATGAGAGGACCTGAACAAAATTGTGGGAAGAAACCCATAAATTGGAGAAAAAAAACCCAGACAAATTGGAAAACCAACATTGGGGGCGTAGGGGTGGGGGAACCCTTTAAATTACAGAAGAGGAATCTTACTTAATTAAAATGCTAACCCGCCATTTTGCTTTAACCCTGGCCCACCCTATTCTTAATTAAAACTCAACTACTCCTAATTAATAGCCCTTATCTTGACTGACTAAACTTTGCATAGTAAATCTACAAATAATAACCAGCGCCCCTCATTTTTTTTCGTGAGTCTAACTGCATTTAATGATATCAAGTCCAGTAACTACTCAAAGCATTTTTCAAATGCAACACTTCTTATATTCCCTCCTTCAGTCCTTCATCTTTTCTTAGTGATATTAGTATATATTTCATCATTTTCCAGCAAGTACTTCTTATCTCCTTTTTCCTTCTCCGTCACCTCTGAAATCCAAATCAAATTGACACTACCAGAAGCTTCTTCACCACCAACCTCACACTGCAATCTTCTTCTTACGTGACAAATATATCGAAGGGTTTGCGAGGAGTGTGAGTAATAGATGGTAGTATAAAACTAGCATGGGGTTGTGCTTAGTGCTCTGATGTAGGGGTCTTGTTGGGTGGAGCAGTTTGATGCTCATTGATGATGGCTGGTTGTGCACTGCAGGTTCCATAGTTGTTTCAATTCTGTTGATATCCAAAGTCTCTTTGTTTATAGTGTTTTTATTTTATTTAATTTAACTTGAGGATTGGAGAATAGAATTGGTTGCTATACTAATTGGTAGTTAAGGAATTATATGGTTATGATAATGTTCATTTTAGTATGTTTTGATACTGATAGTCTAGAAATGTTCAACACTAAACTTGGATTTCTTCCTCATATTGCGTAGGATGAGAAGCGAAAGCATCTTTTATGTCCAAAAACACTAAAAAGAAGAATATTCAATTTGTTATCGAGGTACTGATTTCACTACTATTTGTTTACTGATATCTGCAGACAAATTCTTTATGAATCTTCATATAATATTCATAGTTCATCTCTTTATTCTCTCATTGCCCAATTTAGTATTCTTAATTATTTTTCCTGGTTTTTAATTATGAGCTATATGCATTTTTTAACTTTCATAATATGTAAATTTATATGTTTCTCCCTACAATGAATAGGTATTGATACCATTTAACTCAAAGCCTTTTTACATAATGATTTTTAGCTTTGGTGTAATGAAGCATGTTACTTACATCTAGGCTCTGTTGTTCTTTGGCAGAAGTGGCTTTGGTTGATTACTTTGGCTATTGCTGAAAGTGTGTATTGAATTTTCACCATGATTCATAGATGACCTGCCTAAAAAAAAACAGAGGTGACATGTGCAATTTCTAAACAGTGGGCTATTCTCTGGAAAGTATGAAGGTTCTTTGAAGGATTATCTGTCAAGCTTGGAATATTTGAAACATCTAATAAAAATGTCATACATGTGAGGATCGTTCCACATTTTGGACTATGAACTAGATTAGTCACACCTATGGGAAATGTAGTATTCAAACCTCTTTTTCAGACAGAGCAATATTTTTTGTTTAGGAGAGGTGACTGCAGTTTTACGAGCATGTTAAGTTATTTCCATTTTCATCATCTATCAAATTGTAGATTTATTGCATGGTACAATTTAAATAAGGTGAAATTTTGAATCTAGAGCTATGTTTTATTTTTTCAATGGTTTGGAACATACATCGACTAATTTTTGTTAACACTAATATGTTTGTCAGTAATAAACCAACGTAATTCTTTGTAAAAAATTTTGCTCTATACGGCCATCAGTTTTTCTAAAATGCTTATCGATTTATTGGAACAAATCTTCTAAAGGTACAAACCTATTAGAACTTATCTTGGTGGTTTTTTTTTTTGCCTCAAAATAATTCATAAGCTATTTTTCGATCCACATCATTTGAAAGTTGAGCAAATTGCTCCTGGAGTGCCTATAGAGCAATCTCCCTAATATTTTATAATATTCCTTCCAAGTTAAATCAAGAATACACTACTATTTACGATCAATTTGACAAAATTTATTCATGATTATTGTACTCTTATTAATAGCATGGTGGACGATAAATAAAATATCAATTATATCAGTATTGTACTCTTCTATTTTACGAATAATATAGCAGACATGCTGGTAAGAGTGTCATTGGTCGTTTCAACAAAGACAATGTCGATTGGTTGTTTCATTTGCTATGAATATCAATAAAAGTTAGGGGCAGTCACTTAAATATATTGGAGTATATATGCCTCAATCAATTTTCTCACATGGGCAACTATACGTTGCTATGACTAGAATTACTTCAAGAAAAGACTTGAAGATATTTGTTATTGATGAGAAAGGTGATGATACAAATGTAACATCAAATGAAGTTTATAGAGAAATATTTCAAAATGTATTTTAGTTAACTCCTATAATTAACAAATTGACTTTGGTGATAAATTTATTATTTTGCATATCATTATTAAAGTATTGTCTTTTTTTTTTCCAAACATAATATGAATGTTTTATTAACATATTGTCATATGTTAATAACTAATTCATTGTTTTTTAGGGAAATAACTAATTCATTGTTGGTTATCGAATAATATAACGCACTCTCGCACGGGTCAAGAGTCTAGTATTCTTTATATCCCTTATTCTAAACGCAAGTCCTGCCATGCTGTCATGTTGCCCTAATTTCTATCTGAAATTCCCTGCCAAAACCTGCATTAATTTCTTCCTATCATCCCAACCACCTAATTAACATGTGCTTTCAATTTATCTCCCCATGCAGAAGTGATTTTCCATTCCCCAAAGAGACTCTAGAACTCCCCAATTGAATTCATGATTCAACTGTCAGCATGATTCAATTTCAAATTGCCTCAAATCCATCTATAAATAGTGGTCCGCCCTTATGCTTTTTTCTTGCATCAATCATCCATTTTTACAAATACTGAACTGATGGCAGGAATTGATAATGTCACCATGTTGGCTTTGCATTGCTTAAGAGGTTCATAAAATCCTACTTCATCTTTAATATTATTGAGAGGTACTTAACATGTGCCAAAGATCACTTCAATGGTAATTTTTTGAAAGTACAGTAAAGATACATAACATGTTAGAGGTTCATAAAATCCTACTTCATTTTAATATTATTGAGAGGTACTTAACATGTGCCTAAGATCACTTCAATGGTAATTTTTTGAAAGTACAGTAAAGATACATAACATGTTGGTAACTTTTTGATTCAAATTTTTTTGTAGGCTATACTGATTCACATAAACTATGCTTTTCTTTTTTTTATGATGATAAGTTTTTCATTAGTTGTCGATAAGTTTTTCTGTTAAGTTACTAAGTTGATGATGAAATGAATTCTCGCTTTGTTGCTTGCTTCTCTGTGTTTTCATTAGCCGTATGTTTTTTAATATGAATGTCATCGTCCATCAATATAACAATTCTAGATTCAATTACCTTATTATTCAATTACGATATTGGTTGTTATTTGTGCAGTAAGGTGCGGCGACTGTTCAATCTGATGCTTTTTGTTTATTCATAATGCCTATTAGAAGTTTGGTGGTTGACATTATTCATGATTACACTACCTTATTTTAATCTCATTGTTTATAGCATCATTACTGATATCAACACTTCGTATGCGTTAAGTATGGCTAATATCCTAAATCGCGGTGAAGCAATAACTGACAAGATTTTTCACTACAAGATAAACTATTAAATGAGTGGACTTTTCATCTGATGTTAACCTTACAATGCAGCTCATGGTATAAAAAAAATGCAATGAAACCAGGTTAGCTATGCCATCAGTTCAGCTACTATTTTAAAGTGCGGTGACTGTTGAACCATAGTAGTTACAGTGCACATAATATCTTCAACTTAACTTTGTCCTTTAATCCTGAAAAGGAGACATCTTAGTATAGTAAATTGCTAACTGATATCAATTTAGTTATGGTTCAGAACAACCTTCTATGATTACACTACCTTATTTTAAGTATAGCTAATATCCTAAATCAACGTGAAGCAAGAACTGATGCAATTTTTCACTGCAAGATAAACTCAGTAATGAGTGGATTTTTCATCACATTTCTACCTTACAATTCAGCTCATTGTATAAAATTTATACAATGAAACCATGTTAGTTATGCCATCAGTTCAGCTACTATCTAAAAGTTTGTTTTGATACTTTGATTATCTATTTTTGCAGGTTTAAGTGGTTTTTCAGTAGCCAAATTCAATATAGTGAAGATTGAAAGAAAAATGATTATGTAGATTGAAATAAAAAATGTACAATTGAAAGTTCTATGAAGATTATAGTATCAGATTTTTTAGGAGTTATTGATATTGAGATCTGCAAAGTAAATTGTTGATAGAGGATCCATTATGGATGCTTGATAGAAACCCTCAGCTGCTAATGGATGTTCAAGAGTGAAGGAAAACATGCATTAGTTTTTTTTTATGGCTGCTTGACAACAACCCTCTGCTGCTATTTTTGCTGTTATGGTGTTGCAGGTGCTGTTTTTTAGGTGTGGGGTGCGGCAGTTCTGTCTGCTGCTAAAACCACTGTTGTTTAGCTCTGCACAGCTGCTGTTAGCGCATCTGCTAAGCATGTGTGAGTGCTTTTGTTAGTTGTTAGAGCAACAGGCTTCCCTTTGCCGTGTAGGAGTTTTGGTTCTTATGTGTGGCTGTGTTTTTTATCTTGCGCCCTTTGTAATCTGTTTTTCTGTTGTGTTCTAGGTGTGTCTTACACCTCAGTTCTGCTTAATAAAATTTAGCAGTTCAAAAAAAAAAAAAAGAGGAAGTATCTAATGAGGCTGATCGTTTATCTATTATGTTCCCGTGTATGTAAATGTACAACTAACTAGACTTTTGACCCGTGCGTCACACGGGTCTGACGTATTGTTTAGTATTCGCATAAATTATTTATAAATCAATACATAGTAAATAAACTTTCTATTAATGATTGAAGTTAGGTTAAATTTAGGACAACATTTTGCGTTCAGGTTAACTTTAAGGAATAAGAGATGTAATTATGTTTCATCACTTTGGGTTTGAAAGGTTTTTTTATGTGGAGAGCGGTTGTGTTTTGCTGCTCTTTCATTTGTGTATTAGGTAAACAAGTAAAGGATTTTGTTTCTATATTTTTCTTTCTCAACATATCTATTTAATATATGTTCCATTTTTTTGTTTGTTTCAGCCTTGGCAAATGATCATGAGGACAAGCAACAACCATTGTAAAGGTATACTGTTCAATCAAATGATTCTTACCGTTCTTCTTCAACTACTAATTCTATAAACTTTTCCTTTTACTCCACATCATTTTCTTTTCATGAATCATTATCGGATATTTTTCATGTTTGTTGAACACAAGGTACAAGACCCAAGACACATAGATTTGAATATCATATATGCATCTTAATGGGTGTTCCAGATCCAATGATTGAAACTATCATATCTTGATTTTCATCCTTTTAGTTGAAGACACTTTACTTTCCCCTTTTTTTCTCCTTTGATCAGAACTCCCTCATCGTATGCTTCTCAATCTCTCATGTGATAAGTTTATATACACACACATACACCCTGTTTTTCACAAGCAATTTGTTTGTTTTTATTTTTAAAAGTTTTTTTCATGTGAACTATTTAATCTGCATTGGCACAGTATTTCTTTTTTTTGTTATTCTCATATTTTCTCTCTGATTTGTTATATCAAAGAAACATCTTCCTATGCGTATTAGTGTAGTATAACACACATTAGCTTTAGGGCCATGATAAGTAAATAACTAAAAGTTAATATTCATATGCACATTAGATCTTATTCCTATCTGATGCAAATATTCTTATGCATGTTAGATACATAATATTGGGTTATTGCAGTAGGATTAGGAATTGTGTTCTGTTTGTAAATGGTTTCTTGGTTGAAACTCATTTGGATCATCTCAAGGATTGAGTTATAAGCATATAGGAATGTTACTTTCTAGACACCATAATTTGAGCCGTAGTTAGACAATTTGTCAACTCATTTAGGTTCAACCTGCCATAAATTTTTCCATAAATTGATAATGCTGACTGGCTAATGGAAAGGAGTGAAGTTTACAAAGAGGGAAATGAAAACGTGGGATAAAAATCTGTTGCTTTATGATTATGACTTTATCAACCAAATATTTTACTTTTAATTTTTAATTATTCTCTAAACTTATTTTGAAGATGCTATACTAACATTGTTTACACTTTGCCAACATATCATTCTGTACTAATGCTGAGCATTTTGATCAACAACTCTATCGTTCTACATGCATATTCTCCTATACTCCACATGGATTCTTGGCATCAAGTCTCCAATCACACCCAATTATACCTGGAGTGTCTTATGTAATTGCCATATACATAATTATTAGTCAATTTCAATTTGTTTTTAGAATTATTAGTTTATTTGGGATAATTTGACATAATTACTAACCAACTGTGTGGATTTTTGTTCATGTTACTTTTTATGATGCTTCTTGAACCCTCTCTCTCTAATATAAAGTCATGGTCATTTCTTTTCTTGAAATTCCTAGGTTGTTCTGATTTCCTTTATTATTTTGCTACACAATTTTCTAAATATTTTAGCTGGATATCTGCCCGTATCTTTGCTTATGATTTTTGTTGCTGTTCTTTACAATTGTTTGAATTTGGCCTTTGATTCTAACCATGAAAGAAGGTAGCATGAGTAATAGTGAGTGTAGCACAGTAGCAGTATGTTTCAATCACATTTAAGTAGGTTTACTTTATATTTACATGAAGACTATTGTGATATAGTAATCCTCATGTATGCAACATGGCATGATTTAAAAATCGTTTCCTCAGAATGAAAACAGAAGTGTGTAATGAGTTTTACTTGAAGATAGAAAAATCATACTTTTATAACTCTATCATGCTTCCAAAATATTTTAAATTTTACTTTTCATCATTCAAATTGGAATCCTTTAGGCATTTTGTTATGTTTTTAGGTAAGTTGTTTGAAGTCTGTAGTCTATCTCACATTAGAGATAAATTTATTTGTGAAATTGTCTCCACTCTTTTTACATTCTTCTATGAAATCTTTAACAAGTTACTTGCCAATTATGTTTCAATTTGTAGCAATTGTTATTGGCAGTTTACGCGTCGTTCCGAACCACTTATGTAAGATACATGCTGCTGAATCTGTTGGTAGTTTTGTAGTGCATATTACTAATTGGTATGTTTAAGGAGAATAGGCAGATTGCATATTGAAACATGTTAATGGTTAGTTATATATGTTGGTGCAGACACTCTAACCTTTCTTACTGTTTGTGTTTTTGTTGGATTGCAGGTGAATTGGAAACTAATTAACATGACTTTCATGCTATTGTTGTTATAAGACAGTTCCCACCATATATGTATTTGCAATCTCTTACATGGTATTGAAAATGCATTATGATAAGCTTCACATGTTGAACGTGTATGTTTAATATCGACAGTGAATTTCATTTACCGAAAAATAACATTAACCTGGTTATAATTTTATTTTTTTTAAAACAGTCTGGTTATATAGACCAGTCAACGATTTTATTTGTGTCATGGATCTCCTCAAATTGTGTTTTTATCCTCACGGATAGACGATCTAGTAATTGGGAAAAGAGGTGGGAAAAAATTAGGGTTCAATTATCTTTGGAAATAGACGTGAAAAGAATTATCTCCTAAAGTTTGCAAAAAACATCATCGAAGAAAACAAAGGGAGATTTTTAATGGAAAATGAAGTTACCATTGAAGAAAAAAAAGGGTATTTTACAATAGTATCATATACACCCTTGTAACGTAATATGATGTTGGAGATTTTACGCAGCCGCATAAATGTCACGGCATATTTTTATAAACGGATAGAAGTAATAAAGAGCGATATTATTTGAACAACCCTTTTTTGAGACAATTTGTTGGACAACCAAAGTATACAAAGAAATTTAGGTATTGACAGAAAAACTAAAGAAATAAAGAGAGAAAGTAAAAACACAATGTAAGTATGAAAAAGAAAGATGTTAAAAAATGATTGTTCAAATATCATTTCTCGTAATAAAAGGTGGACATTGCCGATCGCAAATAATTCACAAAGGTATTTTGTAAATTTTAGGGGGTAAATGTTATACCCTACAATTTTGGGAGGCAATTTAGCAATTCAATCAAAGTTTCATTCAAATATAACTATACCATTAAAGAAAAACTAAAATAATTTTTTTATGATGACAAGCTAAAATATATTATTAAAAAACAGAACTTTGTGAGACCACGTTAAATATTTTTAGAATTGCTTGGATGAAAAACAAACACATTATTGCTAGAGTTCGTAAGGACTAACTCGATAAACAAATATCAATAGTTTTAGGTTGAGAACCTTCGTCAAGATTAAAATTTTAAACTTTTCAACTATGCGTGTGAGTTTCGCTTGAATATTATATGCATGTATATTTTGCTAAGGATATATCAATTAGTTAGTACATCTTAAATTTGCAACTTTTTCTACTTATAGGACACAACGATTGATTAAACATTTTCTTTATATGGATCATTCCATTGACTAAACTTTTTTTTTGTTTCCTTATATGGATCATTCCATTGACTAAACTTTTTTTTGGTTGCCATTCCATTGACTAAATTAATGGCGTAAAATTTTTTTTAAGAGGCCAAACCAAAAATATATTAAACGGGACAATCAAAATACAAGAAATGTTATGATTGAAAGATACAAAATAAATATAAAAAAAACACATAAATATAATGGTGCAATCAACCCAAAACAAAGATTAAATTCTAAGAATCTTCAAAAAAAAAAAAAAAATTCTAAGAGTAATAACACCTAAACGTTTAGGTAGTTGAATAGTGAATACTATTGATAAAAATTGTAGGAAAGTCTTTTTTTTACGTGCGATCAAATCATTTTATAATATCATTTTTATATGTTAATTCTTAAAATATCTCCCAAAAATATATATGTGGCGTGATTTAATTGGATTTACGTGCAATCAAAATTAACTTTTTATTTTATTTTCTTGTTCAAGAAAATTCACTTACAATAAAATAATTATCGGGATATTTGTGAATAAAAAAAGGTCTCGATCCCGAAAACCTATCGTTTCAAACAATTCATTGTTGCAACGTGGGAGATTTCACAATCCGTGCACGGGATGCGAAATTCAGTGGCATTAAATATCCTTGAGATAAGTTTCTGTTACATTTTCAATTCATAATTGCAAATCCAGTTCCAAAAAAATCAATAGCATGGCCACATCATCATCAAATGAGAAGAAAAACACCAACACCAATGGGGTCATTATCAAAGTGTACGTGGAATCTCCTAGAACTCGTTCCACAAAGAAAACAAAGCCACGTGAAAATTTTATAAATGTAGAAACGCAGGGATATGAACATGATCGTCGTGCTTTGCTTCTTGCTCATTCTCGATCTCTTAGAAAATCAGCATCTGAAAAGGTTTCATTGCCCATTGTTCAATCAAATTCAAGACCTAAAATTAAAAAGGTAAATTCTCTTCTCTTTTTGTTTTCTTCCTAAAATTTGGTTTTAAGTTGATGGTAAGGCGAGGGATGTGAGATTATCGACATATATTATAGGATGACAAAAAAATTCATATATACGAGTGCCGGTAGATAAAATAAACAGATGTTTAAACTATCCGTAAATTAATGGTATAGAAATGGATGTAACTTTCTTACAGAACCATAACCTAATTTCCTAATTTTTTGTTTATGATATATGATTATCGGGGTATACTTGAAAATATGTTAAATACTTGTATAGAGGATACCAACATATATAGATAAGGAGCATGCACATATATCATTTGTATGAGGTGAATAGAGGATGACTACTTTTTTTTTTAATGGCAAACAAACAATTTATTAAAAAAAAGGAATGAAAAATAAAGCGGATGACTATTATTCGCGCATGAAGATGGATAATCATTGTCAGCCCTACTTACGCCCTAACCTAGTGGTCGGTAGCTCAAATAATCTTGATAAACTTTGTTATCTAAAGATTTGAGTACAAAACTGAGTTGTAACTTGTAAGGTGAGATATACCTTTCATTTTTTCAGGCCATGTCTTATCAACCGGTTAGAATATGCTCATGCTCGCCGTCAAAGGAAACTGTTCCAAGCTTAACCATTCGGAGCAGAAATGAACCCAAAGAGAAAAAAGAAGTTCACCGATCCGAGAAGAAGAAGTCCAATGAGAAATCATCTCCCCAATTTTTGGTAACATTTCGGAGACTGATTGCTTATTTCACTATTTTGATTGTGATTTGAATTCCTTGATTTTTGTTTATGTCCTGTTTTAATTTGTATATGCAGGGTAAATGGAAGAGCATGTTGAAACAGCTATCATGCAAAGAAATTTAGCAGTAAAGAAGAACATTTTTGTATTTCAATACTATTTGATATTTCATTTCTCTTCAGATGAAACCCCAAGCATGATCATGGGCACTAATATAAATAAGGTGGGAAACGTGTATATTAATTAATGTATTCAATTAGTTGAAGACTGGTTGCATTAGATCCGTGGAAGTTCTATGTTTTGGATGGTGGGTGGGAATGAGCCGGGCCGAATCGGGCTTTGCTTAAATAGGTTAGGCCTAGTTGAAAAATCTAAGGCCTAAGTCTTGGCATTTTGTCTGTCAAAGGCTTTATTTTAAGTCTGGCATGTCATTTTTAAAAGTCTGGTCTGGCCTATTAGCCTGTCTAAAAGTCTAGTTTGTGTTACAAATTTCAAAAAAGAGTCTGTTCATCAATTTTTTTCCTTTAAATGTGTACAACGTACTTAATATAGAGAAAAACATTAATTAGATACAAATGAAACTAATGAAACACAATTGTAAAATTTATAGATGGATAGCAACTCAAGAATAATCATGTCTGATAACAACAAGGATTTCAAACTTAATCTAATAACCATACTTAACCTTAAGCATATTAGTAGCAAACCTTAACAGTTTACACAAATATATAATAATAATAATAATTGTGGTATGAGAATTTAAATGATCAGTAATTCTTTTTGATATTTATAATATAAATAATAAATATGAAAAAATGCAATATACTGGTATACGGGCCGGCCTGATAGGCTTGATAGACTTTTTTATAAGCCTAAGTCTGGCCTAATTAAATTAATAGGCTTTTTAAAAAGCTCAAGCTTGACCCATTTATTAAACGAGTTAGGCCGAACCGAGCTTTTAGTAGGCCGAGCTATAGGCCTCTGACGAGCAGTCTGGCCTATTCCTACCCCTAGATGGTGCTTTGTACTACTAATTTTATTTTTTGTGACATTAAAAAGTGTTACTACGAGAAAAAACAACGAACGTGTATGATTGTTTTCTCAGGCTAAAAATACGTATTGTGGATTTGGATCATCTCCAACAAAATAAATGTGAGTGAATGGAGAGAGAAGTTGGGAGAAAACGTTGAGGTGATCAAGAGTGATAGAATAATTAAGAGGTACATAAAACTGAGATGTTGAGGAGGAATGTAGAGAAATGAGTTGCACTAGTAGGTAACTAAAACAAACTCGAATAGAATTCAGTTGCACAAATTCAGCACAATGCAAGTACACAATCCTAAGTCAACCTTATGAATAAAAAGCATTTGTCATGGAAGTTATAATTTGCTTGGCAGTTGTTATCAGAAGGTACAAGAAAGAACGGTGAACTCTTGTCCATTGTCATCAACGGCACAAGGACCCCAAATCCAAACAAATTTGTACTACTAGTAGGTGATTATAACAAACTCAGGACAATGCAATAAGTACAACTACTTAGGATTCCTAAGTAAGTTTATACAAGAATTTTTTGTTGCCCTTCATGTCTCTATCTCTCTCATCATTTCCCTTTCTCATCCTCGTCTCTTCATTTTATATTTTCAGTTACTCTTTCCTCACTCACAACCATCAAGTTTGGCAAGAGGTGTGTATATACCTTGAGAGAGAAAGAGATAAAGAGAATGGTGAGATAAATTGATAATATGATAGGATGAGAGAGATAGAGATAAAATATGGAGTTCAACGTGTTCAAAAGTTTAGAGTGTCTAAATACCACTGTTGTGCAGTCTTATTAAAAAGATGATAATTATGACACTTTGGAATATACAACATGACAAACTTGTGTCAAATGGATGTAGGAATTTGTTGAATTTAACTACTCTAAAGTTTAGAGTACACTTCTAAAGATAAAACCAGAGATAAAAATAAATTTTAAGTTTTAACATTTACATACCTAGTTAGTTTTTTTTTCTTTTTCACTCAATATACTAGTTATACATACACGTGAACTAAATCTTATTCGATTATTTTTCAAAGTACACTCTTCACTGTACTAGATAAAAGAAGGGGCTCAGTACTCGTGAGCTTAGCTCAGTTGGTATGGACAATGCATAATATATGAAAGGTCCGGGGTTCAAACCCCAGCCACCACAAAAAAAAAAAAAGATAAAAGAAGGGGCAACTAAAGTAACATCTAATGACAAATTAACGGTCTATCATAGGAGCTATATGATCGCATCCAAAGAACGGCTCTGGGGTCCTAAACTCCTAATCACTAATCATTACAGATTTAAACCAATGCTTACCATTTTCAGTAGTGATCGTATGAATCATGACCATGATATAATAGGGTAACGAACAGTCGAACATCGAAGAGTCAACTATATAGGCCATGATTTGAAAGTTTAAAACTGTTTTTTTTTTAATGGCATATTATATATAAATAGAGGATTAAATCTCAAGTATTACACCAGAAAGAAAATAAAAATACCAAAACACCCAGTGAAAAATCAACAACAATCAATTTTCCATCACCACCAACGGAGATCAAAAAAGCAGCCGACAATGATTAGTTGCATCAAACGATCAGATTCGCTCACCACTTAACTTCTGATAACTTGGAGGAGACACCAAAAAAAGCCTAAAAGAGCCTACGTCAAAAAACTAGCTCCTGATCTCGAATCAAAAGTGATCGGCCCACCAGACTCCCGACATAAATCAATAAGGCACCCTCAACTCACGACCCACCAGAGCAGACACCTAAACCTGTCCAAAAACTAGGCCCACCAATATCCCGATGCCAAAGTCGTAAGACGGAGAAAAGATGAAGCAGCATCGCAAAACGATCCAGCTCGAACAAAAACAAACCAAAACAAGCCACAAAATCAACCACCACAAGCACCACCACGAACACCTTTTCAGCGCAACCCTCTAGACCATTGTACTGTCTTTCTTCGTGGAGGAGAGAAATCTTCAATCATCCAAAGACTGGATCCACCACAACTGCACGACCCTTTTCAGAGCTAAAGGACGCCACCGACCAAAAACCGACAAGGGGTAGGTTAGGAAAACGCACAGAAGCTTGGACGACTAGAAAGAAGGAACTGTTACTACAACACCAGCAAAAAGGTAACTCAACAACAGCGACCATCCCCCACCAACACCACCAGCCATCCAGCCACAATAAACCACCAACAGTGCGAGAAGCAACTGCGGTAGGAACAATCTCGTAGATACAATGAGCAACTACTACCGTCAACACGGAGCATCTATGTACCTAACCCTTTCAAGCAACATCACGCAAAAGTCTTATTGAATCCAATTCTTGCATCCAACAAAAACACGCACAAATGGACAAGACCAGAGAACACCACCACCCAACAACAACTTCCCAAAAAAAATAACATAAAACCAAAGCTGGAAACCCACAAAAACAAACTTCCGCCGCCGGAAAAAATATGGCGAACCCCAAACATAAACAACCGGCGACTCAGACAGCCGAAAACCAACAGTACAAACAACACGTCGCGAACAGCAACACACGAACAATACGCTAGGCGACACAACAGCAACACAACGACACCTTGATTCCAGCGGACTAGATCTGAGAAACCAAACCATGAAGCAAGACAAAAACAAAAGCTCCAACTTAGAGTAGCATCGCAAAACACAACCTCATCTCCTTTGTCTTCTCTACCCCATCGATGGACAGATCTGAACCAACAACAGTATAACAGGCATCACAACATCTTCTCCTACCACATCGACGGAAGATCCGAACCAACAACAGAAGAACATCAACACGGCTGAAACAGGCAAACCGGCGACAGAAAGGAGAACAGAAGGCAGTGAAACGGCGACGAGCCCCAAGCAGGAACGTGATGGTGATGCTGCCGTGAAGGTCGGACATACCATCACTGCGTTGGATTTACATTTGATAAGGCACGTTTGGATTGGCAAGAGAGAAAGGGTAGCTGCGGTTGGAAGAAACTGGTTTGGCTAGAGAGAGGTGAGCGCGTTTTCCTAGAGAGAGAAGAGGGTCGCTTCGCTTTCATATATTATACTACTATAATTGGTCAACGTTGGAGATGTGGCTGGTTTGATACACTTTGTCTTCCTCCAACAATTTTGTGTGTGATTAACTGAATAACTATATACTTAAAACTGTCTAATAGGCCAAAGATAATAGGAAAGAAAGAACAGAGTCTTCATCCCTCGAAAAAAAAAAGAGTCTTCAATTTTGGGAGCCCAAGGGGTCTCTCAAATTATTAAGCAGGATACTCTTTAAGCATATCGTTCTATTTATAAATGGCCATATTCAAATACTACTGTTAAGCAGGACATTTTTTACCCCAACACTGTCCAGATTCTCAGAAACATTTGAAGGAAAGTTAAACTACCTAATCACGTTAACTAAACCACTTGCAATATCAATAGTGACACAAAGGACAGGACATGCAGTACTTTATAAAGACATTCAATTTTCCTTATACTGTCAAAGATGGCTCGTTATTATACAATAATAATTCAAGCTGTACAGTAATAATTCATCAGAGGAAGAATAATGCATCATTTCAAAATGAAATTATTTGGAACATCCTCGATGCCCATGATCACCTGTTCGATTCAATTCACCACTTTGCATGACCCAATGACAATAAATATGACCTGAATCACCTAAACCTAAAAATAAGAGGCAACGAGCAATCTAAAATTGCCTTTTGTACAGTCTATTTGAAAACTGAAAACAGGGAAAATAATGAAATACCATAGTGATTCATGGATGATACATAGCTAGAAAGTGGGCCAACCGCTTTACTCTCCCAATTAAATTAAATAATGCTCTGGCATGGCAGCAAAACAAGCCACGTCGAGGTCCTTGATGTACTATTGAAGATGAGCAACTCCTTCCCCACATTTCTGTAGTTCTTCTCTTAATTTACCGGCCAGCATTCAGTACCCTATGCCTCCTTCGTCTTCTAGGTCTTTCCAACAGTATCCTATGGAATCCACGTCCAGAGAGAGCAGCAGAACCTGTAGATGCAACACTCCTAAAACCAAAGTCATCGACATCAAAAGGATTCTGATTATACCTGATAAAGCTGCCAGTGCCACCCAAACCAATGGAGCCGAAGAAATCACCATCATCCTCCCCAAATTCATCATCAGAATCAGTTTCGTCGCTGTATAATCCACGGTCATTTGGCTCGAGCACATAATCCCCCAGTACCATAGCCCCTGGAGTTGAAGACAAAATTGTGCTGATCACATCACTCCGTTCTCTTTCACACTCGAATTTTTTCCATTTTTCTTCTCGTACAGGGTCCACATCTCGTGGTCGCGAACATGGATGCTTAGATCTAACATGCTTCCTAAGCTCCTTGTAACTCCCCGCAAAAGAACAGCCATCTTGCATACAGCTTCTTTTCTTGCCATTCAGAGACTTCCGGGCTGCTTCAACCACGGTCCAACCTTTCACCTGTCGGCGGCAAAGGGGACAAAGAAGCTCAGGAACTTTTCCATTGTCACTACGGTCGCCAGAATTAGAATCGAAATTGGAATAGTCTGTTTCTTGCTGCGAACTTTGAACAGAAGTTGCTTTTGTATACGCCTTTTTATACTGTTCAAAACAGTTAGAATAGCGACGGCTAGTAGCACACATATAAGGGCGACAGCCCTTGTTATACGATGAACAGAGGAGTAGGATAGCATTGTGGGGAACCTCCATACAGACTGAGCAGGTAGCACCTTTCCAATCTTTCTTTTCTACTGCTTTAGAAAACCTCTTGACATTTTTCATATTTTTTCTTGCACAAGACAAAAGATATGGGGTTTCCTTGTGACCTCGAGATTGAGACTTGCACCGCATCTTGCCGACTTTAGCCATTTAAATACTGAACCTGAGACTAATCAGAAGAGAAATATATATTAAAAAGAGAAATTCAAATACAAAATGAAAATGGTGCCAATTACAGAACAAAATAAATCAAGTGCCTAACTCTGCAGTACATTTCTGATGTCATATCATTTAGTTTACTTTGTAGTATGGCTAGCCCCAAAAATGCATGTAAAAAGATCAAGCAATTCATTTATTATCTGCAGCTCATGTAGAACACTTAAGTCACAAATGGCAGTACTTTTGTAGAACTACTAAAATACTTTGATCTTTTCTCATAGCAGTTAGCATAAATCATATGATACATGGCTAAACTAGTATAGACACAACCCCGATGAAACTCGGTCAAAAACCCGTCACTATGTTTATGATGTAATGTTGACTAACATGTTATTATATATATATATAATGCTCCTTCAGATGCGCTTAGTGTACATGTTAGATTAAAAAATAACCAGCAAATCATGCTTTAGTATACATGCTAATTAATCAAACAAAAAATAATTTCAAAATAAAAAATAAAACTATATCGGCGAAAAAATAAATCAATGAAACCAAAAATATAATCATTTAAAAAAACACATACATACTATATTCAATACTTGGTAGGAGAAATAAGACTAAGCTTTATTACCAACATGAACATTCATTAAAGTTAATTGACAGCGCCCACAAAAAAGGAAAACATTTCTAACAACTAAACAGAATATTAGACTGATCTATGAATCATGACAATTTAAACTTTGAAACGGGTAGAGCACAATTAAGAGTTGTACAAAAAAAAAAAAACTTCTTGACTTCTGCTACTTATACCCTAAGGTCCAGGGTGAGAAAGACTTGGACTGTTCCCAAACAATAGGAACATTAATCATCTCAATTGAGGTTAAAGTAGTGATTTTTAGAACCCAGCCTCTATGGAGATTGCACGAATATGCCAATAAGTGTTTTGGACGAGTTTCAATGAATTAATTGTATGTAGAGAAGCCAGAACCAGCAGTATTCAATGGCCTTAGTCAAAAATTTCTACATGTGATATTAAGCCAATCAAAATAAACTATGAGTCCTGTGCAATCGGCGCAAGGTCATTCAATCAATAGCACATATCAAATTACTGACAAAATCATAAGAAAATAATGTATTCATCTTAACGAGTCTCATTGTTGAGTTTGGTTAACTATCATAAGAAATCTATTACACAGTCTTGAAACAGAAATGGGATACAAAATCACAGATAGGCACGGCTTCAATAATGGATTTCCAGACACAACACACCAGGGTAGAATATAGTTAAGTGGAATACAGAACACTTCAATTACAAGGTAAGTTGTAATATTTTGAGTCATGACTATACAAGGCAGATAATATGGCATAGAGTTAATGGCTTTTCATTTTGAATTTTAAAGTTTAAACACCCAACATGGATAGAATCGTTGACGGAGATAGATTGCACCCCACGAGAGATGTATAAATTACAACGTCTTCCATTTTATTTTTTAAAAGAGATGTATAAATTACAACATCCTCCATTCTATTTCTTAAAAGAGATGTATAAATTACAACGTCCTCCATTCTATTTTTGAAAATTAGACTCCTGTCACTTGAGAGAAGAAATGCACCACACTATAGTACCGATTAATGTAAAGGAATTTCATGGTGGGGATGAGCAACCATGTACAAGTTTCCAAAGAATATTTTTCCTGTATCTACAATTTTCAGTGTCACTAAAAGCTAATTTTGAAACTTCAGAAGATCTACAATTTTTGGTGTCACCAAAAGCTAATTTTGAAACTTCAGAAGATAAAATGAAGCTTCAAATGCACTCATTATAGTTTGTTTCGGCTTTTAAAAAAATAGATTGTGTTAAAACAATCTAGAGATTTTAAAAAAATATGAAGCTATCTTTGTTTGTTTGCTACCCACAAAAATCACTTTCAACTATGTTTGTTTTTGAAAAAATAAATTTTGGGAAAAGCTAATCTTAATAACAAAACACAGAACACTATAAAAATGATTTTTTTTTTAAATCCTAAACAAACACTATAAAAATAACAAAACTGATTTATCTATCTATATATAAAAATTAAAAAATCTTCTAAAAAAAGTCAAAACAAACACGCCCTATATCAGCTTCGGAACTCCACCCAAAGTCTTCGTCGCAATAAGTCACAGTTTTCATCAAAAAATAATAATTAAGTCTCACAGTTAATTGTAAGGGTTCAAAAAAAATTAAAGAGTGATAGGGAGAGTGGATGGGAGGAAGAGACCGAGGTACAGAGAGACTAGTGTGTAAAGTATATTCATCCCAAAAGAATTAAAGTTTTTAAAATTGGAAAGGAGAGCACCGCAAATTAAACATCTCTCAGATGAGGGGGTAGTTTCCTTAAAAGATATAAGGCGTGCAGATAAGCAGATAACAAGAAAAGAGTTAAGAACTATTGCAAACATTCACAATGTAGTGCTAGCATTGCAAAGAGTTCATGAAACATGTATAAGTAATCAGATTTTCACAATGTAGTTCTGCAAATTTTTTGAAAAACGTTCAATTTTCCATCAGATGTTTACAAATAACATCTCAAGAGTAAATAAAAAAGTTAAAACGTGAAACTTATAAAAATTTCCAGGTGTTCAATTCAATAACAAGTACAATTAACAGATCAATATGACATTCAAACTGACAGATAAACACAAATAACCTAAGTGGTACTTTCCAAGACAAATAATTAGACACAGAACAACAAATTAATCATCTATACAAATCAAATTGTTCAAAATTCAGATTCATCTAGCAACACATTATAAAAATAAATCTATTGAATTCAATTCTGGAGTAGTGTGAAAAACACAATGAGAATGAAAAACATAATTATCATTTCAGCCTCGACCAATTCATTTCCATGAATTCAATTTATTTAGATCGGTGATAATTCAAAAATCGTAACCGGCGAGATCTCACAAAAACGAAAGGCGAAAGAATATGCATATAAGAGATCGGAAAATGGAAAAGTGTATGAAAAGCATGGATCGAAAGAGAAAAGGAAAAGTAGAATACCTGAGGAAGTTGATGAATAAGGAATTGGATTGGATGGGAAGGGTTGAAAGGAAATCGAAGAGAGATAGCGATCTTGACGTTCACGTTCACGTTCACTGCAGAATCCGGAAAAACATAAACTGTCTAGGGTGACGTGTGCGGCAACACCTAACCCCCTCCTATGCTATGCTATGCAGTGTTAGTTACGACGATGCGATCGAAATGGAGGAGACTGCCGCTGGATTTTGTGGGCTTTATCATCAGCCCATTAACATTCTGCTATATCGGGGTCCACTTTCTACTCTTTAGAGGTTTAATTAAATTTATTTATTTTTTGAGAGGGGGTTTAATTAAAAATTTATTTGTTTCCCTTTTAAAAAATATATATATTATTTTTATTTTTACTTTATATTTGATTGGATTGCATTAATCGTTTATTAGATAAGACCAACATAATTTGAATCAAATGCTAATATAGTAAAAACAGTTTTTAGTTTTTTTATACAGACATCTCTCTATACATAGTAGTCAATGTTAGCAACATCGGATCTTCATTGGGTGATACTATTGTAATTTTATCAAACTCATCCAATGGCTGAGATAAAAACTTTGTTGTTCTTTACAGCACTGAATCTATTTCCATTGTTCAGTGACTAACACGGCTAAGCATTGTGATTCCATATAAGAAATTATATTTCTACAACCATTATTTGACAACTTTTATAACAACTTTTTCTTTTATATTCACGTTATGTTTTTACTTTCTCTCTTCTCCTTTGCCAATACCTCATTTTCTTTGCCAATTTATAGTTGTGTCAAAAGTCATCATTAAAATGGTTGTTCAAATAACACAATTCATTTCCTATAGACCATGTATGGACCTTTTAATTTTTTTTATTTTGAGAGAGTATGGACCTTTTAATTTCTCAACCAGTATTGAACCATTTTTATCCATTGGTCTTCTCATAAGATCAAAATTCAAGTACTTCAGTGATGTAAACATGCAGTCCGCAAGCGTTAGGAGAAGTGATAAGGCATTACCCAAAAACAACTGAAATTTGTCGTGCTGCGTGAGTTGGTTAATATGAATTGAACATTTCATTATATTCAACCAAATTTTCAGAGAAAAACATTAAACATGGATTCAGAAAACAAAATAAAAGAACAAAAAATATGAAAAACACAACTTTGAAAATATAAATATACACAAAAATGGCATGCTAATAAATAATATGTACAATAAGAATGGTTATCTGATCATTGTCACTGGTCCAACATCTAAGCCCTGTGCATTTTTTCATCAGTTGGCTCATTTGACGGGAAGGCGGGGAGTAACTTTTTTCAGCTTGACATTGTCTTTGCTTCAAAGGACAAATCATCATCTGTGGAGCTCCATATCAATTGATCCGAAGCAGTGCTTAAAATCTACTTGAGTTAAAAACAAGCAAACTGGCACAACATGAGCAAAGCAACAATTGCTGCAAAAATGGAACCCGGGTCAACTCCAGCAATTTTAAGAGTGAAAATTGGAAATATTACTTCGCTACATGCAATGTAATATGCAAGAGTAAAATAATCAAATAAAGCACAGAAAGAGGTAAATTCAATCCATGTTATGTTACAATGATTTTCCCAATGGATGTATACAATACAGTTCATCATTTCAAAATTTGTCGGTTATTCTCGCAACAAAATTTACCCCCCAAATAAGAGTGAAATCGCACTTGAACCCCAACCCAATTTAAATATTGAAATTTTATGTGCAACCTGAAAACCAAAACTGGAATTTCAAACATTTTAGCTCTTTTTTGTCTATGTCGTTGGTCATTAGTTATGAATGGGAATTCTTGTGAAAGGTATGAAAAGAGTTTGCTATATGATTCCAGTGTCATCGTGATATAAAGAGAAAATCAGAGTAACAAGGTGAGATGTCATGCAAAAATATTCACCTTCATTATGTTCCATAGTTGAAGATGACAAAGCTTAACCCCTTCTGCCATGAATGTAAGGAGATGAAGACTGGGAAAGTGGCCTTTGGAGAAATGGATGGTTTAAGAGTTGAGCAGCAGTATGACGGTCATCAGGATTAACTTGAAGACACTGCATGATAAAATCTTTTGCATCTCTTGAAAGACTATCAGGAATAGGAGGTGGCTCACCTTTTCCTATTCTAAATAATGCCTGCATCTGTTATTAGAAGAGACCAATCAAAAAATTAAAAGTCGGAACCAGCATTAATGCAGTTTTGGTAGATATTATAGATAAATTTTAATATTTCATGGAAAAGTATCCATTTTGTTTTTATAACTATAAGAATGAACCAACATTTCTATGTTATATAGGAAACACTAGACATAGAGCATGAATGAAACCCACAATTTAATTTACAAATAAATGTCAGGAAAATTAGGTATTCGGATCAGAATGGGTAGCCTGAACTGTTTAATAATGGTTACAAAATGCAAAAGCAAAAACTTCTGTAGAGGCAAACACAAGAACCAAAAAAGACTGAGCGGAATTAAAATCCAACTGAAATTTTGAAAATTGAAGAAGCTCTCCCTTGAGACAGAAAAGGGAAACATAATCAGGGGTTATATAATCCCCATAATGGGAGCAAAAATAATATGACACATACAGGTTCCAAATTGGAGTACGGAATTTGGCCCGTTAGCATCTCCAGAACAGTGCATCCCAGACTCCAAATATCGGCTGGAAGCCCGTAACCTTTGTTCTTTCCTCTCACAACCTGCATATTCATGATTAATAATTAGAACGGCTCATTCTTCACATGTTCAATCTCAAAAATCCTAGCAAAATGTTGTTATATTTTCTGTCAGAGGTAGAATACAGTGCCATGGTGGAAACAACATTAAAACTTGTATGGCTAAAATAGTTACTTCAAGAACTTCAACTAGGAGACATCATGAGCGTGAAATTAGTATGAGATAATCAAGCTTCTCTACATATTGCTGCCAGCTTTGTTTTAAATGAAAGGATCAAATGGCAAATGCATATTTTGGGTGACATTTAATGAGAAAAACGGTCCTTTTAATTCAAGAGAAATCACAATTGGTTATCAACTTCAATGACCAATTAATGGGTATATTTACTAAATCTCTTGGGGGACCTCAGTACGAACTTATTTTAACGAACTATGTGCATATGACATGCATGTTCCAGCTTGCGGAAAAGTGTGAGAATAGAAACTCATTCTTCACGCATGCATTGCACCAATGGTGTATAGAAATGCGATTACTGTGCTCATGTATGTATAAACAAAACAGTTATCTTAAGTACACACACTTCTCAAAAACTCTAGTTTCACTATATACAATAGTCAATAGCTATGCTATCAAGAAATTAAAAGATTAAACACCAAACCCAAATAATTTTAGAAAGTTTTAAGTTTCAAAAGCCTCTAATTGCAACATAGACACAATCTAATGTCCCACTCCAAACACGTGATCACTGGTCAATAGTTATATCAATTTGTTCATCACATCGATCAAGTCTCATGACAAATAAATTGGACAAAGCGGGAGAGAATTGTATACATTCAACATGCAAGAGCTTCATTGGGTCAATTTATCTAGTAACCTATTAACAGAGCCCAACATGATCCCATGAAGCTACGTAGATTACTTTTGTGACGCTATAATATTATCCTTGAATTCTACGTGGGAATACCACCAACTTCACAGATAAGTAAAAGCATTGTTTTAGACCCATAGCACGATAAATGTTCACAGTTTAGTATAATGTAATTTCATTTAATGCGTTCAGTCCTCGGCTGAAGAAGAGTAGAAACTCAAACATAATAACGGTTGATTAAATTTTCATTAAAAAAAAATGTTGATTAATTTATATAGACGGCGGTATCTACACTCCATGAAATAAATTTGAACGTTTGAACCCATCCCCGTAGTTCCGAAGACAGGAATTAAGTAGTAGGGGGCCCTTGGAGGCTTGGACCCCAAAAAAGGCTTTGACGTTAATCAGTATTTTCGTTCATGAGTTAAGATTGAAGGCAAACCTCAGGGGCCATCCAGAATGCTGTTCCCTTGCATGATTTAACATCGTTCAATTTGGTTGCCTGAAAAGCAATTTATAGAGCATTATAAGAAAATGGAAATTGCAAGTAATTGCATGTTGTTTAGATATCTGTAACTGAAATTAAGATGTTGAAGAAATAAAATACCCTTAAAGAGAAGTATAAACTAAGGAATACCTTTGCTAACCCAAAATCTGCAAGTTTGACAGATCCACTTGCATGCACCAAAATATTTGCACATTTGATATCCCTTAAATTGGAGAGATATAATTAGATTAGATTAATAATGATTGCTTCATCCTAATTACACAACTGATACAGGAATACAGAGAAGATCTCAAAGACATGATAGGCTTAACTCAAAAAAAATTCCAACAAATAATTTTTTCAAAACTGAAAATCCCAATTGTATTGTACTATTCAAACACTTGCACTTATTCTGATATTGATGAACATGATGTTACTTCTTTAATCATTAGAAAACTCACATTCAAAGCTCAATTCCTACCACAAAAAGCATTTGTTTGGGGAAAGAAAGGAATGGCAATGGCAATCATTGGATGAAAAATCATGCTTTTTCCCTGGGGAGTATTTGAAACAAGCTAAATGCATATGGAGCGATAAAAATGAAGCTATATTGCCAGTTGCCACAGGGAATAAAGGCACATCCAAATAGCAAGAAGAAAAATTTGAACAAATACATCAAAGTAGAAAAAATTAAACAAATACATCAAGTTATTTGCAACAAATATTTATATTACAATTACGAGAGAGAGCAAGCAAAACTGAAAAATTTACAAATAAAATTTATATTGCAATGATGAGACATTAATCAAAAGTGAAAGTTAATTTTAAGCAAGGAAAGCAAGTACCATCGACAGGACTCTTGACAGCACTATTACAGAAATGGGAACCATACCATATGATGCAAGACCAGAATTAACACAGAAAATCAGTAATCATATATGCATAAAGGAAAATAAAAGTAAATAAAAAAAAATTATTGCGACCTACCTGTGAACCACATTTTGATCATGAAGGTACTTCAAACCATGCAGAATCTGTCTTGTATAGGCAGCTACTTGGGAATCTCGAAGAGTATACCTCTGATAGAGGCTTCTAAGAGAACCTTTGGTTACAAGCTCAATAAAGATATAAAGCTTAGATTCATCCTGCAATAACATCAAGCAGGGTATAAAGAACAAAATTTATTTTGATTCGTAATCTGTTGGATGTACAAATACAGACAACGAACACTGCCGCCCAAATGAAAATGTTTAAAATGATAGCAATAAGGTGCTAATATGTTGCAAAAATGTTTAGTGTTTGGTCTGAATCTTCATCTTTGCTAATTATTGTAGTATTGTACTCTTGTGGATCCTTTGTAGTACAAGTAATAGACTACATTTCATTGCCTATCATCAAGATTGTCTCGTGAGTTTACTCAATACAGTATTTAGTAGGCAAACGATAAATTAAATTCAATGGGTTCGTAGCTCCGGTCCAAACAACATTTCATTGCCTATCATCTAGGTTGTCAAACTAGAAAGTCTTCTTAAATTTTTGGAATCACTATAAATTTGACGTGTAAAGTTGTAAGAGTTTACTTAATATAAAATTTAAATATTTTAAGCAACCTATAAATTAAACTCAAGACGGTTTGATAGGTCCAGACCTGACAACCAGCATAGCATCACAATTCAAAGTTGATGAACAAATTCAAATATCACAATATAGGTTTATGATTCAGGATAGAACAAGAGTATAACAAGTTCAAAATCGACAGACTGTATTCACAAATATTCTACTTATACTTGAAAATATTGTACAATATTTGAGATGCATAGGGACCTTTTAAGTTTGACTTAATATGTAATGCCATTGTTCAGCACAATTTCAACAATTAACAACATAGGTTCTATAATGGTAAACAGTAATAAAAGATCAAATTGCACTTATAAGTAAAAGAAAAGATTGGACAATAAGAAAGTACCATACCATTTCAGTGCCATAGTATTGAACTATATTATCATGTTCAAAACGACTCAAAAGTGCAATTTCCTGAGAGAAAAGAGAATGAATAATGTGAGAAAGGAAATATAGTACGAGGACCAACAACCTCTCAAACAATTCGACATGTTGCATAAAATAGGACTATAGTTATGTAAGAAAACTTCTTATTTATTCTTTATCAATGAATGCTCAATATTGGAAAAGTGAAGTGTAATAAGTGATAAAATAAAAAAAAGTGTAAGCCTTTCACCTGCTCCAGTTGATAGACACTTTGTTTTCCCTGATCCCCTTGATCAAGCAAGGAAACTTCTTTTACAGCAAAAAAGAATCCATCGCTGCAGTGATTCAGAAGATATGAATAACAAGGTAGTAGTTATCACTTATAGCATAAAATAGGCGACTAAATAATCAGTACAATCATCACACTGAGAAAAGCTTTGTTCTTGAGCTTCATACAGAAAAAATCCAAAAGAAAAAGAAACTCAAATGCAAATAGGGGTGGGTCAACATGGAGCTATAAAGCTCCCGCCAACTTGGAGGGTTCGAAAACCCTTGTGATCCTATTGTGGTCAAAAAGTAAACTGCATTAAAAGGCAAAATCATGAAAATAATTGACAATGTTATCCTACATACTGCAAAGTCTGAGCATCCCTCCTTCTACCCCAAAAAAAAAAATCTGTTACAGGATACGAACTAGCCATTTTTGAGTAATTAGTGCAACATGCATTGACTGTAGATTCAACTAGCTCATTCCCTTTATTATTCTACTCATTATAATGATAAGCTACCTTAATTTTGAAAATGATTATTCGAGAGAATAAATGTTAGTAAAGCAGAAACGTGAATATTTCTCGCATCCTCCTTTTACCGAAAATGTTCATTCCAACCCAACTTATTGAAAATGATAGCAACAGCAAAGTGTTTCCTATTTTGTTTTGATATCCAAAAAAAAAAAACACCTAGCAATATTCTTGAAATGAACTAGTCTTCCCAGTCATAAATTCCTCAACTACCTAAGCATTAAACTCAAGTCTAATCCTATCCCGCTCTCATTCATGATTCAAATATGGAATTTCCCTTACCAGCATGTGACATATGCTAAATTATTACTATTACAGCAAAGAAGCATAACAAAAAAAAAAAGTAAAATACACAAACACACAGATGTGCTAATGTAAAGGGATTGGTTACACTTACTCAGAAATTCCTTCATAGACAGATCCAAACGAACCGCCCCCCAAAAAGCCACCCTTTTGCCAGCTTCCAGGCGTAATAAAACGGTTAATTCTCCCGTTTGGGGATACATTATTCAATCTAGGTTCCGTAGCAGTACTAGAAGAATCATCTTCATTCGAAGTACTAAACAAACTTGATTCCAAGAGACCAGCAACAATCTCATCAATCCTTGCCTCATTATCCACCACCCCCTCTTCTCTACCAACTTCCTCGCCATCACTCTCCTCCACTTCCCGGTCAAAACCCTCTTCTTCCCCTTCCCCAACCGGAGCCAAATCCTTTAAAAGATCCCAAGTGGAACACGTGTTATCAACAACAACCGGAACTCTCATCCCAGGTGGCGGCTTAATCATTGGTGGACGAATTCCATTAATACCACCACCACTACTAACAACAACAACACTGTCATCAACCTCATCTCTAACCCTAACCCTAATCATATCCCTATCTTCACATTTCTCATTCAATTCACCTAATTCTCTCACATCATTCACCTTCTTCTCCTTCAAATCAAGCTCATCAAGCTTGAAACTGGGAAGAGCATCAGAATTGGATCGAATCTTCATAGCTTCCCAAGCAGCAGCAGGAATAGCAAAATCCTCGGGTCCAGAAAGTCCTAAACTCCTACAAATTCGATCAAACTCACCTTCTACTCCTTCAATACGGAAGCTAGTACGATCGTATAACTCCATAGAACGAGTGTAAAGTGAACCAGAAGAGTCATCGAAAGAAGATGAAGATGATCCAGCGTCGTAATCGGTGTACTTCTGAGCATTACGACGCTCGAGTTTAGGTTTTCTTCGAAGCTTTTTTGAATCCATGATGATGTTGGTTAGGTTGTTATGGTAGAAAATATGATGCATTGAGAATTAAAATTTGATCCATGTAAAAGTGTAACAAAAAGAGAAAGTTGGAGGGAAATTTTGTATTTGGTGTGTCGGGTTTTGAGGAGTGAGAAAGAAGAAGTAAAGAGAGAAAGAGTCTTGTTGGTGGTGAAGAGGAAGCGAGTTTTGTTTGGTTGAAAAGGAAAAGAATAAAGATCACAAAAACGCGCTGCCATTGCCATATGGACGACCAAACCAACGCTTGCTTTGCTCTGGCTGCTCCCGCGGATTATTTTATTTTTTTTTATTTTTATTTTATGTTTCAAAACCAGCCAAAAAAAACTATCAAAATACTAACATCACGATTACCCTGAGTAGTTGGTAAGTAGATTATATAATATATGCAAGGTCTAGGGTTTGAACCCCACACACCATCAAAAAAAAAATACTAACACCACCAAAACAAAAAAATCAAGCAAATTGACTTAAGTGTTTAATGAGTTCAATCAATTGTTTATGAGTTTGATTTCTATGTGAAACGATTCTTTAGCAGATTTTACTTGTCACTCAGTTATTACCAAAATCTCATCCTTAAGTACAGGAGGGTTAACAAAAAAAATTATAAATAGGTACTCTCTTGGTTTGACTATGAATATTTTTTTGGATCTTGTTAATGAATGCCCCGGACACTCTTTAAACATCCCAAATTTAGCAATTATTATTTTGAAAAGTCAACTATTACAATTTCTAATGCACTCAATATACAACTTTTTATAAAATAAAATAAAAAACTTACTATTTAAAGTGCTTAAAAAGTGTCACGGAGGCACTCGTTAATATTTTCTTTTTTTTATTTTTTCTTTGGTTTGTTTTATTTAAAGGAAAAGTAGGCATTTTTGTTACAACATTTAACTTTTTTTTTAAGAGACCTACAAAAGATGTCAATTGCTTTTTTGAAGAGGCTAAAATGAATTATATTAACATAACAGAGGCCTTTCTAGCACTGGGTGTGCTAAGGAAAGAAAACCCCAAAGTCGATACAAAGTAGAAACATTATTTACAAGGTGTGAGTCTACACCACAGAACAACCCAGAACATTCCAGAAATTAGCCTATGCCTAGCAACGTAAACGGACTAAGCCATCAACCATGATAGTTAAAGGGAAGAGTAGCAAACTTCTCCTTCAACCACTTGAATGTTAACAACTTAATCTTATCCACCACCTGCATGATTGAGCTATCCTCTGCATTAAAAATTATGTTGTTCCTTTCCTTCAAGATTTCCCACATTGTCACAAACCAAATCACCTGTAAAATTGATTGCCTCGACTTATTGACACCGCCTGAGAGACTAAATTGATCAAAAAACCCTGTTACATCTTGAGGCAATGTCGTGACTACACCAATCCATTGAAAAATGAGATTCCAAACCAAACTAAAAAGATTACAATGTATAAATAAATGAGTGGGTGTTTCGATAAGTCAACAACCACCAACACAAATTAGAACATCATAATCAATAACATGTCGCCTATGAAGATTATCCTTTGTAGGAAGCCGATCACGTAACAAACGCCACACAAAAAGCACCACCTTCAATGGAACATCCTTATGCCAAATTGGGCGCTGCCACCACATTATCAAAAGAGGTCAATTGTTAACTAGTATGTCAATTTTTTTTTAATGGGAAATATATATATATATATATATATATATATATATATATATATATATATATAAAAGATAAAAGGCGAATAACTGTACAAATACACCAAA
>Ga0315914_1001314_pt1 | contig 36643 bp, 8 predicted proteins | sample MpolenodulesMG_FD_203920 | JGI IMG/M metagenome (GOLD analysis project Ga0315914, IMG submission 203920) | Medicago polymorpha root nodule microbial communities from Los Angeles, California, United States - elongated nodules | ecosystem: Host-associated > Plants > Roots > Nodule | place: USA...
AATGTGAAATCTCACCCCTTCTGTTTGAATGTTGCCCCTATGTTGGTAACGTGCAGATAACCAGGATTAGCTGCTGATGTGAGTTGACTCTCTCGTGTGTCGTCTTAGGGTCGCTCTGATACGTAACAGGATGGGGATTCTTGCTTTGCTTTCCATTGTTACGTATTGTTTTATGAACTATGTTGTTTAACCTTTTTGGATTAAGATTTATCTTTAAGTTATTTATGTTGAGGCCGTAGTGCCAAAGATTGTTGAACAAAGTTGTTGACTTTTGAAATAATTTTCCGCTGCGATATAAATGAATTTTTGACAGGGTTGTTTTTGATAAATAGTAACTTTGCTCTATTTATGTTTTAAAAGTAGTGTGACATTCCGTTTTACGTTGAATACTCTGATTATTTGTATTATTTACATTGTTGGGAAAACGGGGTGTTACACTCTTGGTGATGTACCAAGATGTTTTGTTGTTCTCAGTTTACTGAATTCAAACTTCTCCAAAGTATTAATTTTTTTTTAATAAGTTCTCCAGAGTATTAATGAATTAGTTTTTGCCAATTAATCATATTTAATAATGACTACTCTAATTATTTGGATTGTTGCCGTTGTTGTGTTTTCTGTTAATAATAGTGTGAGAGAAACTAATTCATTTGATTAATTGTGATTGACGGTTTCATGTTTCTGCCTATTTTGTTCCTGACTGTTTGTAAATAGATTTCACCTTTGTAATATTTATATATTGGCTAAACTCATTTCACTTGCTTGCTTTTATTCTACCGCCTGTTCATACAACTATTCTGCTATGTAGGGTATTAAAAAATAATGTTAGTTTCAAATATTCATCGTTATATTGGCAAATGTATTGCAACTATTACACGCTATTGAACTGTATCTTATATATTCATTTAATTTTCATGATTAATATATTTGAAGACACGTGTTTGTTTTGCAATGACTATTAACAAAAGTCAATGACAGTCGCTTAAGCAAGTTGACATATATCTCCTGCAATCAGTCTTCTCTCACGGTCAATTATATGTCACAGTTTCCAAAGTAACATCAAGGAAAAGTTTGAAAATACTCATAACTGATGAAAATGGTGATTGCATTGATAACACAACCAATGTCGTATACAAAGAAGTATTTCAGAATGTATGAACTTCTACATACAATATAAGAATCATTTAGCTTATTTTGTAATTCACTTTATCTAACATTTTTCATTAATTATATTTGTTATTATATGAGACTGGCTTGGAACTATTTATCAACATGTACATATATTATATGTTATATTCTACTATATTTTAATCCACACTATAAATGCTCGTGCGCCAGCACGGGTAGGGGATCTAGTTTAGTCTAAATATCAACTATTACTATATTATACTGCTTAAAAATAAAAATTTAAAATATTTTGTGTAGGCACAATCTCACACAACAATACACATGCATCCGTCCCTGGTTGAGATGCTTATGATCTCAATCAAGAGGACTTTTGATCAATTTGAAGTCCTTCTTAACACATTCTAATGTTGATTATTATGTTTCTTTGGATAAAAACTTATTTGTGGATTTGTAATATCATGTTCTAAAAAAATCCTCAAAGAAACATGTTAGATTAACCAAATACATAGAATCATTCTGATATTTGTTCAATTAAGTTTCTTAATATTAAAACATCTTAAAAGGGATGTTGAAATTTCCACAACAGAATCACTAATACTATTTTGGATGGCAGAAACTTCATCCATTGCATTGCCCACATTAGAATTGACATCACCAAAACCTTATTTGTTCCATATCTTAAGAATAAGCTTCAGTGTTAATTTTGAGTATAGCAGATAAAATAAACTTTGAACAACCAATAACAACTTTCTTGACCAAATGGCATACATAACATGTTTACAATAATCATGAAAAGTCCACATTTTTTTAAAATTTAAAGGAAGAAGGAAAAATTTGTGCATAAGTATCAAAAGTAAAGAGAATAGAGTGATGATCAGATTACACCTTTACGAGAGTACAACAAGAAATAGCTTTCCAATAATCAATCCACGTACAGCTACAAACTATGAAACACGGATACAGACACAAACACCGGACACGATACAGACACTGGTACGCTGACACCGCTAATAATTTGAGAAAATCACATAATCTAGTGTAATTATATGTATCGGTGTCGTGTCGTTGTCGGATACAACACGTGTCCGACACCGAAACACGCTTAATCTAAGAAGAGTTTGTGCTTCATAGGTTACAAACAACTCTATATGCAGCATAATCATAACATCTTCTATCATTGGCCCAAGTATATTGATTACCAATGGCATCTAGATGAATAAGGTTATTAAAATTATTCCAGTTCAAGTATTCATCACAATATGTTTTATTTGGCAGGCATCTTCCATAATTCTCATGAGCACCTAGAACTGCATTAAAGTCTCCAATAATGGACCAAGGACCTACATATCTAGCACAGACAACTGGAATATAGTAGGTTTCTGATCAAAGGAAATGTAAAGATTTCCCATGTTGCTCAAATATGCTTAGCATTATAGGATCAATGTCACAAAACCTGGAAAGATTAGGGGAATAATGGCTTCTAAAGTTCATCACAAATCTCTCAAAATTTAGAACTCTCAAACACTACGGAAAATTGAGAAGAGGTTATGGTGAACTTGTGAAGTTACCTCTAAAAGGTGGAAATGATCACTCTAGAGGCTAAATAGGTTACGGTGAAACTTTTGAAGGATTGAAGAGGTATTCAAGAGGATGTTATTGAGAAGACGTTTCGAGGAATATTGAAGAGGTAAATGTCAAATCTCGTGAGACTAAGTGTAGTTGGAGGCAAGGAAAATGAACAAAGTGGTTGATGATTAAAGTGACATTTGATTTAAAGGTAAAGTAGAGATATGTTTATATGCCTTAAAATCTCATCGTTTGGAAAAGTCAAAAAATTGGTGTTGTTCCGCCTCATGCATTAGACACATAGATGTACTTCTCAATAGCGCCTTCTCTACTGCCCCGTGTGTGATTAACTTTTTGATATTAGTTACTAATTATAAACAAGTTATAAAACCAAATTATAAATTGTTTAAAAAAGACCTATTTAAATTGTTTTCAAATGATTCAAGAAAAAAAATAATTAACATAATATATGTCAAAAATCTCTACAATTATTTTTGTTTACCGTAACAAAATGTATAGATAAGGTAGGTATAAAGGTTCACAATGAATAAGACATATTTCAATGTTCATAAAACACCTACGGAGTTATTTACATATTATCTACCAATACAGTCGTCACTCGCATTAATATGGAGAGTTAAACACGCACTCTTATAATGTATAAGTCAACTCCTTATCAATTGCACCGTCTTAGCTTGCAATATGTGCAATTCATTGAAAGTTTCAACCAAATCAACAAAATATAAACAAAGTGGATTAAGTTAACGATGAAAATATTCATCTCTTTCATAGTATTGACACCCATTAAGAGAAGCATATATCTTGTAAAACTAAACAATAAAATTACAGTGTGATATTGTTTTTAGGCTCACACTCACAGCTCACAAGATTCCTTTTGGTGGACCCTCCCACAAAGAGTTTATGACTCCATGTGTGATGCTGGCATTTTCTGCAAGGGAAGGGTCCTATTCCAAAACAAAGAGTTGGGTTTCTGTCCCCACAATTTTAAGCCTTTTTTTTCTACTTTTTTCCCATTTTTCTCTATCAATCTCTTTTTCTTCTCTCTTCTTTTCTAGCTACAATTTAAATTTTCATTTTACCTGTTCTCATATTTTACCGCCAACTCAAAAATATTCAACCAACCAAGTGTTTAGAGATAACTAGCTAATTAAATTTAATTAAGATCTAACCTATGAAACACAGATACAAACACGAACACCAAACACGATACGGACACGCCGACAACGTTACTAATTTTAAAAAGTAACATAATTCAGTGTAATCGCATGTGTTGATGCCGTATCGGTGTCAGAAACCGACTCGTATCCAACATCGAAACACGCATAATCCGAAGAGTATCCATGCTTCCTAAGTTCTAACCAATATCGTCGTGTAAAGCACAAAATGTGAGCGTCTCTACTAACAAATAGTCGAACTTCGGTTCGCCATATCCCGATAGTCTAGACCCTTCTGCTAGAACCAATTGGCATTTGTATTTTTAGTGGAAATTTAACCACCTCTTAATTTTTTTCTTGAAAATCTTATGATAAAGAAAGAAAGAAAGAAAAATCACCCCTCAAACTCTTTTCTCTCATTTCTAAAATCTTCATATGTGTACGGACCAAATGAAAATAAAAAAGAATCAAATTCATCATAACAACATAAAACAATGAAAGCAGAAAACAAAATAAATCACTGATATATGAAGAGTAACGAAAAATTTCAACCAAAAAATAAAGTTAAATGTAAAGAAGAAATAAATAAACCCCCCAATCAATGGTTTCTCCCATTTACAACATCTTAAACATGAAAATAAAAATAAAAGAACAGTACATAACATTATTCAAGGTTTATTCCTCTATTATTTTCTTTATCTTAAATTCCCATCTCCCTTATGAAATTATTTATTTAGCTCAAAAAATAATTAATAGTTTCCGGTTTTGAAAAAGAAATAACATATAATCTTGGTGACTATATGCTATATCAAAGATTCCTCACACCCTTCTACCCCTATGTATATATTCAAAAATTTGAAAAAACCACCACCACCTACCACCAATGTCGCCGCTGTCGTTGCCGCCGCTTACTGCCACTTTTTACAACAGTCTATGCACTCTTTTGGCCCCCACCTAGAGCCTCATTCAATGATTGATTACAATCATTATTTACTTCTCTTTTATTGTACTGGTGGCGGTGGATTGTTGGCAACCACTTCATAATTGTCACTACCTTCATCTTCGTCCTCGTCATCATCACCGTCATCATCGTCATAATATTCTTCCTCATCTCGACGCGGCCGATCATTCTCAGTCTCAGCATCCTCCATGGTCACATCTGCCCCGGCTGCTGGTGGCGCCTGTTGCTGTGGAGGCCATTGCTGCTCCGGCTGAACCATCAACGGTGCCATCATCGTTCCCTCAGGCCTCGACGCAGCGGCTGTGCCTTCCACCTTGTTCTTCTGCCTGTATAGAGCATCAAGTTGGTGAAAGTAAGGACATGTCTTTGAATCTTCTGGCCTTTTCTTGTTGCTTTCCTTCACTTTCTTGAAATACTTGTTGATGTTCTCCCATTTCTCTTTGCACCTCTTTGCATTCCTATTGTACCCCATTTTCTTCATCAACCCTGAAATCTCCTCCCATAATGGCCCTTTAGGTCCATTTTCTTGGTACTTCATATCAAGAGTTGTTCTCAGCTTTATCAATGCCTCTACCTCAGTTTTTGGCCACCTAGAAGAACTTGCATGCATCATACTCTCACCATTGTTGTCACTTTTCGCAGCTTCCATATTCGTCACTTGCTGCTGTTGTACCTGAACCTGATGTTGCTGCTGCTGTTGATGTTGTGGCAACGGTGAAGCCTGAGGAATGACTGGTGTTGCTTGTTGCACCGTTACAGTTGGAGTTTGAACTTGTTGCGGTGTTGGTATTGCCGGTATTGGTATTGGCAATGGTGCTGCTGGTGCTGGCAATGGTGTCGGTGTTGGTGTTGGTGTCGGTATCGGTGTTGGTGTAGTTACTTGTGGCGCTTGTTGTTGTTGCGGAACAATTGTGCTGTTGTTCAATACAGGAGGAACAAGATTTTGTTGTTCTTGTTGTTCAGCAATCTTCTGCAAAAAAGCCATAACAGCAGCATCTTTAGTAGCAGCAATAGATCTCTCTTGAGCAAGAATTTCCCTTTCTCTATTAATCCTTTGCATCTCTTGCAACCTCCAAGCTTCTTCTCTAGCTCCTCTCTCTCTTTCTCTTTTCTCTATAGCTTCCAAGAACCTCTTGTGCAACTCCTCTTGTTTCTCAACAACCTCCTTCATTAGTCTCTCAAAGAAATCCTTCCATTTTCTCTTCCTCTTCCGCCGATTCGATCCCCCTTCCCCTTCCATTGTCGTCGTTTCCTCCGAAGAAGTTGAAGACGAACTTGAATTTGAGAAGAAATCTGTTGAAATGTTGGGAAATGAAGATGGTGGGGGTGTAATAGTAATTTGAGGAAGAGGGTTATTAGTATTTGTAGGGTTTGTTGGTGGAAAATGTGTAGGGTTGGATTGTGTGTAAGACATTGGAATTGGAAGTGTAGTTGTAATTGTGGTTGATGGAACAGTAGTGGTATTAGGAGGTGTAGAGTTTAACAATGGAGGTGCAGATAGAAATGAAGGTGTTGTTGTAGGGGTGGGAATAGTACTAATGGGTGTTTGTGTTTGTGTTTGTGGTGGTGGTGTTATTGAAGGTGATTGATGCATTGAAGGGTTGTTTTCAAGGGCTTGTAATTGATCAAAGAATCTATAAGTTTTACCATCTGATTTACCACCTCTTCCTTCTTTGGTTCTCTTGTGATATTTGTAAACATTCTCAAATTTTTCTTTGCATTTTTTGGAGTTTCTTTGATACCCAAGATCTGCCATTTTCCTATTAGCCAAAGTACCCAAAAATAAAGACAAAATTAATTAAAGAAAAAATAAAATTTCTGGCTTTTTCTTATCTCATTAAATCTTTAGGATAAGAAGCAATTAATTGTAGCATAAGATAATAAATGAATTGAGTCAAAAATAATAATAAAAAAAAAAATCAATCAATTTAGACAACCAAAGAATTGAAATGATGCAAGTAACTTAAGTGCTTAAGATAAGGGAGAGGTGAATATAAAATTATTATATATCAAAGTTGATGTAATTGGAGTGAAGATTTTTTTTAATAATGACAAAAAATTAATTAAATAGCGTAAAATGTTGAAAAAATAAAAAAGTTTGTTTCTCATGGAAAACACATGAACCAAAGTGTGAACAAAGATTTTGTAATCTACCATCATATTTTTTTTATTTTCAACACTAAAAATGGGTAACTGAAATAATAAGGGAGGAAGAAAATCTTGCTTTTTGGTGACTCAATTCAAGTTTGTAACTTTATTTGGAAAAAATACAACATGTATCAAAATGAATGTCAGAAAAGCAAATCACATCAAAGTCATCATATCATAGATAGATAGAGAGATGCTTGCACACATCTCTAAATTATTTAATTTTTCATACACAGTACTTATATCTTTAAATTAAAAATATACATGAGGGTACCTCAATAATCAATTCAATAATTCAACAATAACAAAAAAGATTCAAAAATTCATCTTTACATGAAAACAAGTCCAAATCAAAGAAAAAAAATATGAAATTGAAGTGAAATCAAAATTGAAACACATTCAAAAATTCAGATTTCTCAAGGTGGCATTGAATCATGTAAAAAATATATCAAAAAATGAAAAATTAAATTAATAAATAGAATTGAGATGAAATGAAAATTGAAACACATTGAAATAAATTAAAATACAAAACATGAACTCAAAGTGAATTTTTTTTTCAGATTTCTCAAGGTGGCATTGGATTAACAAGTTGAATAAAATCTCAAATAATTAAAATCAAAAAAATAAAAAAATTGAAATTTTTTTGACTAACCTTGAAACTTCATCCCATAAGGGACCTTTAACACTTGCATCTTTAAAAGCACCATCCATATCAGACCTTATCTTCAACAAAGCAAGTGTTTCTTGTCTTGGCCATCTATTACCACCAAAACTTCTATCCACACCCTCTTCATTTCTACTTCCACCCCCTCTTTCATCATCACCTGAAATTGATCCACCACCACCATCATGGTAAGCTCCTGCTCCATCTCCTGAGCTTCCTCCTCCTGTTCCCAACACTGCTGAGTCCCCTAGCATAGCTGCATAGGAGTGAGCACTCTCTCTCTCTCTCTATGTTTCTTTCTCTCTCTTTGAATGTCTCTTTCTCTCTCTCTCTAGTTTGTGCCTTACAAAAAACAGCACAGAACCTAAACAATTTACAGAGAAAAAAATATGTGAGAAAATATAAAGAGTAGTGAATTATTTTTTATGGGTATTTTTTTAATTTTTATCATAGAAATAGAACGTGTGTCTGTCTGGTGAATTTTTTTTAAAAAAATTATTTGGGTGCGATCTGCCAGGTAAGTAATTTATTTTTTTTGTCAATATATAATAATGATATTCATTTTATTTTTTTGGTCAAAATAATGATATTTATTTATTAACATGCCAATTTTAATACTAATAAAAATATTTCTTTAAAAAAAATGTATTACTATATTATATAGGTTGAATTATTCATTTATTAATATGAACACCGGTCTATCTCCGAGTTCGGAAGAACTCGAGTTTAAATTATTCGTTGATAATTCTTACTTAATTTGTGTAACACGATCTATCACGGTAATTTTGTGGTTTGAGGGTGTTTTCCTTTTGAACTTATATATAACCAGAAAAACTAACTTCGAACCTCGGCCGATAATTTCATTTAATTTTCTTGAAGTTAAAATATATATTTTCTAAATTGTCATTCATTGAAATTTGTTGTAAAATAAAATTTTAATTAAATGAAGGGTAATTTTGGAAAGATGAAATTAAATAATTGATGACACAACATAAAATTTAATTTGTCTCGATCAGATGTGGATTGGTTCAAGTTATAAAATATTTAGTCCCTTAAGTAAGTGATTATGAGTCCGATCTTTAATTGTTACTAATGAAAATGAAATTGATTGAAAAGGAAGAATCTACTTTGGACCTTACAAGTTCCATGACGGACGTTTGTTGTAAAATGGATGAAAACTTCGTAAAAAAAATCATTTGTCTAATATAGATTATTTTAAATAAGACTAGTCTTATGTTAATATCTTTTTTATAACATTAATGAGCATTAATTAAGTTTTTCTTTGTTCATCTTTATTTTATTTTTATTTGGTCAAGATTGTTCATTTTATATTTATTAATGTGTCTTTGTTTTTTTGTGATATTTATATAAAAGATTAAATATTATAATTCACTAAAGAATCCTCTAAAAAAATAATTCACTAAAGTATACTCCCTTTTTTTTTTCTTTTTGGGCACAAAGTATACTTCCTTTGGAATTAAATGCAAGAAAATGTCAAATGTATATGGTTCACATTGAAATCAAATACATTTGACATTTTGTTTTTACTCTTCAATTTTCATAATAAATGTTATATTTTTTTTCAGAGATGACAATAGTTATATTTTTTGTCAACAATAATAATGATATTTATTTATTACGATGCATATACTAATACTAATAAAAAATTTCTTTTAAATTTTTTTATTATTATATTATATAGGTTGAATTATTCATTTATTAATACTAATATGAACACTCATCTATCTCCGAGTTCGGAAAAACTCAAGTTTAAATTATTCGTTTATAATTGTTACTTAATTTGTGCAAAACAATCTATTACGATAATTATATGTGTTTGAGGGAGTATTTTTTTCCTATCTTATATATAACCTGAAAAACTAACTTCGAACCCCTTTTGAAAGACCGATATTTCATTTAATTTTCTTGAAGTTAAAATATATGTTTTATAAATTGTCATTCATGGAAATTTGTTGTAAAATAAAATTTCAATTAATTGAAGGGCAATTTAGGAAAGATAAAACTAAATTGTTTAAGGCACACCATTAGATTTGATTTTTGTTTCTCAGGCGTGGATTGTTTAAGTTATAGAAGATTTGATCCTATAAGTAGGTGTTTATGACTTCGATCTTTAATTCTTACATATGAAAAAAAAAATTGGTTGAAAAGAAAGAATCTACTTTAAACCCCACAAGTTTTCTAACGGATATTAGTCATTAAACGGTGATGAAAAGTTGATATAAAAAATTCATTTGTCTCTTATAGATCATTTTAAATATAATATGCTTTTTACAACATTAATGAGCATTAACTATATTTTTCTTTGTTCTTTTTTTATAATTTTATTTTATTATTATTTATTTATTGGTCAAAGGTTCATTTTATTTTTATTAATGTGTCTTTATTTATTTGTGATATTAATATAAAAGATTAACTAATATAATTCACTAAAGTATACCCCTTTTTTATTTTTATTTTTGGGCACAAAGTATACTTCCTTTGAAATTAAATGCATGAAAATGTCAAATGTATATGGTTCAAATCGGAATCAAATACATTTGACATTGTTTTTACTCTTCAGTTTCATAATAATTGTTATAATTTATCCCTTCCTCTGGAATAGACTTAAATATAATCTGAGCCTCTTTTTTGGTCAAACTGTAATTTTGATCTCTTTATTTTTAATTGCAATATTTTGATCTTTTATTTCAGAAATTTTGACCACCTACTTTGATGACGTGATGATAAATTGTTCATTATAGAACTCTTGTATTATTTTAATTGATATTTAACTCTGAATGTACGGTCCTGTGTCAATTTAACATTGTATTTTTTAAGACTCGCAACAATTAATTCATTCATTTTCTTCTCAGGTCACCAAGCTAATTTTTTAAAATTGGGGACAGAAATTGTGTAATTAAAAAAATGAGAAATTAAAATTGCTGTTCAACTAAAATATAGGGATGAAAACTATATTTAGACTTTTAGAATTTGAGAAAAAAATCTATAATTTGAAACAAATTTTGTTTAGGAACATCATTTTTTCAAAAATCAATGCTTCTATGATTTTATTATTGGAAATGATTTTTTTGCTGGAATGGTTTTTTATTTAGGGTCTTGCTAACAAGTGTTCTAAAGACATTGTTTAAGGAAGTCATAACAAAAAAGTTTTTCTTGAAAATACATGTCAAGCAAATGTAAAAGTCATAACTACACAATTTTCGATGTAATAGTTACTACTTTTGAATGCTTAAACAATTCACTTCATCCCATATTATATGACATAGTTGACTTTGTTACGTATGACAATGCATAATTTTGATCTTAAATATCTTTAATAATAGTATAAAAATTATGAAATTTGATATTTTGAAAATATTCATCGAGACAAATCTAACATCTTATATGCTTTAATTTTTCTTTGTATATCAATGAAAAAAAATATGATCAAAATATGTTATATGAATAGTACACATTTTTAAAATAGATTATTTAAAGGATCATGCTAACAAGTACCCACATGACATTGGTTAAGGAATCTACATATAAAAATTTTGTCTTGAAATTATAAAATGTTACTTTTTGATTAAGTAATAATTACACAATTTTTTATTAAAACTTACTCCTTCCGTTTCAAAATATAAGCAAAAATGACTTTTTAAGTTCATTCATTTAATGATGTATGTGGTCCATATTATGAACCACATACATCATTAAATGAATGAACCTAAAAAGTCAATTTTGCTTATATTTAAAAACAGAGGAAGTATTTGTTTTGGATGATTAACTAATGCCCTTAAGGCACTGGTTAGCATTCTCCTTATTCAAAATAGGACGAAGGAAATACTCCCTCTCTAGTCCTAAATATAAGAGAAAAATCTTTTTTTAAATTCATTGAATAAATAATGTATCTAGACTATAATATACATTAAATACATCATTTATTCAATGAATTTGAAAAAAGAATTTATCTCTTATATTTAAGACCGGAGAGAGCACCTTAAAAACATGGGAAATGTTAACAAATGCCCTTAAGGCACTTGATAAGAGGTTTAAAATAAAAATCTTGTCTTGAAATTTGTGCATTCAACACATTAAAACATCAAAAAATAATTTTTTCTGCATAAAAGTTATCAATTGTTTCTATTTTTTGAATCATTAACAAGTGTTGTGCCCTAAGGACACTTGTTAACAAAACCCTAAAAACATTTGTTAAACATTCTTCTTTTATTTATTTAAAAAATTAGTTTTGAGGAGGTATCTTCTTGGGCAATGTAAATTCATGCACCTGGTTTCGTCTCTCTCACTGTAATTATAAAGTGGCACTGAATGAAAGATATATACAGGTGTTTATACATAAAGAAAAAAAATTAAAAATAAAATATGACAGTTTTTAAAACAGCTGCTTAAAAAGATGCTGAAAAATGGAAACAATAACTTGGTTTTTGTCTGTGCAGCTAAATTTAGGTAAAAGCCAGCTCGTGTAGGTCAGATTTTCTTTTGCAGTTTCATTTTTTTGATATCTTTTAACTCTTTTACTCCCAAAAACTTCTGTTTATTTTCTTCTTTTAATATCTTTTTGTTTTAGGTGAATTTAAATATTCTCTATAGTGTTTTACCTGCTTTTTTTAGGGCTGGATTAATTGTTGTTTTGGATCTAAGTGGCAATTGGTAACATTGAGGTAAAATGACCAAACTAGACATAAATATAGATCTTACTTTGACCTTTGATACTCTAGTCCTCGGTTAAAACTTATATCAATAAAATTTGATCTATTTGATCAAAATTTTTATTTATATTCCTATGATTCTTTTAAAAAAAAAAGACGAATGGTAAACAAAAGTTGATATATTGTTGATTTATTTATCTTTTGGCTTAATAGCAGTTTTCACCCTCTAACTTTCACGAAGTTGCGATTTTGACCCCCTAAGAAAAAAAACTATAAAATGCCCCCTAAGTTTTGCAACAGTAGCAGTTTTGGCCCCCAAGACCAATTTTTGGTAAAAAAAATAACACATGTCACCTCACTTAGGGTGCCACGTCAGCGTAGACCCAGTCAAAATTGGCCCTGGGGGCCAAAACTGCCACAAATGCAAAACTTAAAGGGCAGTTTTGTAGTTTTTTTCTTAGGGGACCAAAATCACAACTTTGGGAAAGTTCGAGGGCTAAAACTGTTATTAAGCCTTATCTTTTATAAAAAATATCGAAGGGAGTATTTGTGATTGAGGAAGCAAAACACACTCTTCTCAACAATGAGTGTCTTATTTGTAAATATAATTTTTCCTAAAACCAACCTTTTTAAATTTTCAATGTCAACTTAATTACTTTTTCAATTGTGAGCCCTTGAATACACCCACTAATATTTTTTTAAGAAGTTAAAATGGAATTAAATTACCAAAGACACAAGATTTTCCAACTTTTCAGCACAAGGTGTGTCGGGAAGAAAAGACTAAATCAAGAGTTTACAAGAACAAGACACATGTCAAAACAAGGAACGAAACAAAGAAAGAAATGGGCAATTACGTTATAGCTCTCAAGCACATAATTGGGTTAAGTCACCAAGAAAATGATAATCAAAAGAGAAAGTAGCATATTTAGCTTTCAACCACCAAAACGTGTGTAGCTTAATTTTGTTGAGCAGTTGATGCAAAGAGTGCTCCTTTTACTTGAAAATTTGATCATTCATTTCTTTCCAAATCACCCAAACACAAGGTAACTGATGGACGAAATTGGCAAGCGCACCAAATCGCAACAAGTAGTAAAGTAGTAAGTTGTATCGTTCTCCACAGAGATTGTCTTTCAACTCAATAATTAGCAAAACTTATTTTTAAAAGTGAAAATTAACAAAACGATGAATAGAATTGCAGGGATGAATTGCTCTGCCGAATGCAAGATTAGTTTTTTATGATTCAGATGATTAACGACAATTAGGGTTTCCTTGAATCCCCCCATTCCTCTTTGATTGGAATTTATCTTTTAAGAAATAAAACAACTTATTTTGTGTATCATTAATTTAATGTGTCACGGTGGTTCTAATCGTTATAAGTTCCCCTAGGTAACTTTTGTGTAGTACCCACTAGAGCAGTGTACTACGTTATCAGAGGAGAAGTAGCGACGAAGACAACTCAAACCTTAACTTCCTAACCTCTATAAGAAGTAGTAATTAGAAAAGACAATTAACTGATGAAATTTCAGGTTGTTAGTGCCTACTTTAATCTTATATATCAATCTACAAGGTTACACTCGTAGTTAACTAATTGACAAAGCATTAAGAACATGCAAAATCTAATTTATATCTCAACACGATTAAAAGAATAAACTGAATGAAAACTTTATTTATAAATTCCAACAAATAAGAAGGGGTTCTTCATGGAACCCTAATTAATAGGTTTACTTGCTCATGGAAACATACATCATAACAAAACAATAGAAAAACATACCCTAAAAAGAATAAAAGGGAGAGATATTATGCCTTGAATCTCTGATGCTTGACCCTTACTCTGAACTGTCAATGTTTCTGAATGAATTAAATAGTGGGCAAGGGTCTCTATTTATAGCATTAGGTTACTTAGAGGTTAAGAGAAGAAAACTAAGCTTTTATCCGCTGATCCAGCTTGCAAAACAAGCAAAATTGGGGTTTTTACCCGGTGGCAGGGGCAGGGGAGCCTGTGGCAGCAAGGAAAGTTGTCCCGGGCGTAGGGGCACATGGGGCAAGCTCAAGGGCACCTGAGGCAACCCATCAGGTGCGATTTCTTGCGTTTTCTTCCCTTTTTTGATAGTTCTTTTGTCTGGAAACTCCAGGAACTTGAAACGAATTTTCTTCGCTTTGTATTGTCTCCAACAACCTTATGAGGACCCTTGATCTTCAATTCTTCAACCTTGATCCTTCACATAATGTATTGAATTGATGATTTACATGATTGCTCACTACAAAACACTGAAAACACCTATGGAGTTGCATGATCTAGGATAAAAACTAAATCACAACGACTCAAGTGAAAACAATATAATATGTTTCTCAAACCTATGACAACTCCTCTAACTCTCATCTTATTTGTCTTCAAACACAAAAAAAAAGTATTAAAAGCATAGCCAAAATGTTATGTGATACTCTGTCATCAATAACCATAGAAGATACATAGCTGACCGATGATGCTTTGATGTTCCTATTAAATAACCAAACTGATGTAAATGGTCATAGATGAAAGCATGAATCACAGTAACATACCCTAGCCATTGCAAAACTGAAGTCCAAATTGATCCAAACAAATTAAAATGCAAAAACAAGTGATTGATGTCCTCATTAGATCCACAACCATCCGCACAAAGTTGTTGTTGATTTTGAAGTGATCCCCGCCGCAAAAGATTATTACTAGTAGGAATGTGATTCTTAAGAAGAAGCCAATCAAAGAGACTGGTTTTTAAAGGAACCAACTTGTGCCAAATGATGTATGAAGATTCTTGAGTTGTAACATTTTTCGAAGCTGTCAAGTAGTGATAAGCTGAAGTGATTGTGTAATGCTGAGATGTATGAATGTTCAATTTGAACATGTCACACCCCATCATGCAATATGAATTCATGCAACAAAGTACGGTACTCTACTGCATTTTCCTCCTCGCAAGCTAATAAACTCATGCCACTTACAAGCCTCCCCATCTTCCCCCCAACATAAAAGATACATCTCTAAATGTCACCATTTTATCCTCAACTAACTCAAAGAGACGACTAAATCTATCATTTAAATCCACCATCCTTCAACCAACGGTCCCACCAAAAAAATGTAGTTGATCCATCACTGATACATCGACATAAGTTATCTAATAACTAGTTCCCCACCCCAAATCGTCTCCTTAACTAATGTCGGAGAGATTTTCCACCACACCAAATCTAACCTTTTGCCTACACTGATTCTACGTCCAACCACCCATAACGCGCCGCTAAGACTTTATACCACAACCTATCCCATTCATCCCTCTGCCTCAGTTACCACTTTCCCAAAAAAACCACATTAAATTCCTTAATCTCCCTAACCCACAATCCTCTAAACCCATTTTTAAAGCAAATAATATCCTATTTGATCCAAGTTTCTATCCTAAAATCCTCACCCCCCATCAAAAAAAGAAAATAAAAATAGATTAGATAGAAGAAAGGATAGTTGTGGGAGTTGGTTGACGAAATTGACAAGTGCATTAAATTGTAACAAGTAATAAAGTAGTAAGTTTATCGTTCTCCGTAGGGATTGTCGTTAAACTTAGCAATTAGTAAAATATATTTCAAAGAGTGAATTTAAAATAGAATTGAATTTAGTTGCAAGGTTTAATTACCCTGTCCAATGCGAGATTAGCTTTGTGATTCAGATTATTAACAGCGATTAGGGAATATCCTTGAATCCCCCTTTCGTCTTTGATGGAATTAACATAGAAATCAATCAACTATGTGGTGTCTGCTCATGATTCATTGAAACTAAGAATTAAAACTCCATTTAAACATCTTACGACAACCTATGTCTGAGTTAACCTCGTTATACTATAACGTTCCCCCAAAGAAGAAAGTAGAAAAGGTTAGATTTCAAACTTGAATTTCATTAACATAATTATGAAATAAGTAATTAGAACAACCATAAATGGATAAATCATTTCGGGTTGTCAATCCTACTTTTTATCTACGGATCAATTTTTAAGATTACGATACGAAGATCTCTTTTGAAAAAGCATTAAAAATAGGCAAGGACTAATTTAAACCAGCCACTAGAAAAGAATAACTGAATGAAAACTTTATTAGTTGAATCCAACAAATAAGAAGGGGTTCAAATTAGAACCCTAGCCAAGAGGTTTTGCAGAATGTGAACGGCAGTTAGGATTCTTCGAATCCCCTCTATTTAGTTGTTGGAATTACGTAACAGTCAAGTCTTATTCATGTTATCATCGTTATATATCTAACTGATGTGTTCGTGTGGTTTTACTCCCTATCAACTGTCAAGTTGTACCTGTTGATCACACGATTATCCTTACGTGTGGGGCCTTCCTCTCCCAAAGATATGGGCTGGTTCCCCTCCACATGCCGAGTTACACCTGCTGAACACACGAACATATGTGTGGGATTTTACTCTCTCAGAGGTAATTGAAACATAAACTTAAATTGGCTTTCCTAAATTCCAATCAGTGTAGTCCTAATGTTCTTAAAGGTCTGCCCATCTATGAATCTTAGAAGCATATAACACAATCTCCCTCTCGGTAGTTCTACAAACTGTAAGCCTTATCAACGTCTATCTTACAAAGGTGAAAGAAGAGTGGAGTTACTGAGCTAATTTAAGTCGTGAAGTCACCTGTTTCCTTAATTACTAACTAATTACTTTCTGATTTTAGCAGATATGCATCAACATTAGGTATGTCACCTCCCTAAGTACTTACTTTCAGGGATCATCTTTTTCGGCTTGTTTCTCTAGTTACCAATTAATTACTTCCTGATTATACATATTTACATCAATATTTGGTAATGTCTGAAGGTGAGAAAAACACAAGAAGAGGGTTGAATTGTGTTGGCTTTTTGTAGTTTATTTTTCTTTCGTGTTTATTGATGACATGTCATCTTACGTTATTCTTAACATGTTTTTCAGTCATTTTCAGTAGGTTTTACTAGCAAAAAGGAGGAGTATTAGAGCAATTGCCTATGATTTTGGGATATTTGTAATGTTTTCTATATTTTAGTCTGTAATTCTAGTCTTCCCGAAACATAGCAATTTTAGGGTGTTTTTGAAGTAATTCACGAAGAAACCAAACAAATCGGCAAAACAAGAACATCTGAAGATTTGTGAATACCTTGGGAAGATCAAGAATGAAGAATCAATAGGCCTCAGAAGACTTTACAAAGGGAGGAATTTTGTTCCCAGGTCCCAAGACACCCAAAACAACGGAAAAACGAAGAATTTGGGCCCAAAAAGCACACCCATGCGCCTAGTGCATGGTTTGTAACACATTCACATGTACCTAGGGCATGGAGTGTGAGCCCCGTGCACTAAAAAAGTGTGGGGCAAAAATGTCTTTTCCTGCTTTTTTGTGGGTAAAGCCCGCGTTTTCAGCCCAAACCCAGGTGGAAACTCTCACTATAAATACTGCCTTCCTCATTCATAATTTCTAGTTCAGAACTAGAGCAGTTCAAGAGGAAGGCGTTTCTAAGAGCTTCAAGAAGAGTTTTTCTATCTTCTCCTTGTTTTTCAAGGGTGTGTTTTTATCTTTAGTAACCATGTGTAACTAAATCTTATTAGGTTAATGTTATAAGATGAACCTCTGTTTATTTTGTTGGATAATTATTTAATTTAATGTTGTTTATTTTATTTATTTTTTGTTCGCTATTAAGTTTTATTAGGTTTAGTTTATTTGTATTGTAGTGCAACCCTAACTTAGGTACTTAGGTTGTGACAGAGCCTAATATTGATGCTTATATCTTGATATTTATAACTGCCTATCTAGGAAGTAACTAGTTAAGAAACTAGACTAAAGATACCGAAAGCGTGTTGACCATAGTGAATACTTATGATGTAGCATTACTAATATTGAGTAAAATCTGCTAAACCTAGGGTGTAACTAGTAATTCTTAACTGAGGAAGCAAGAAATGCGAGATCTAGACCGAACCTAATAGAACTATTCTCCTAAACCCTTGGTAAGGTAGACTTTGATAGGACTGCCCGTTTGTAGAACTACTAAGAGAGAGGGAGAGTGTGCTATGAGTGATCTAAGATTCATAAATGGGGAACCCCTTTAGTAACATTGGCGAAACCCCACACTAATAATCCTTATGAAGGTGGAGGATCTTGTAGGATTGATAAAGCTATACCGTAGCACGCGTATAACCTTAGTGTGACCATCTTGCCTTTGAAAATTTAGGAATGCCGATATAATGTCTATGTTTCAATTGCCATTAAGGGAGTAAGACCCCCAAACTAATAATCCTTATGAAGGTGGTGGAATCCTATAGGATTAATAACCCTATACCATAGCGTGTATAAACTTAGTGAGGACCAACATGTGCAACTCAACATTGGAGGGATAAACCTAAATCAATTGAGATAGTATAGACCCCACACGTAAGGATGACCGTACGATCAGCAGGTGCAGCTTGACAATCAATTAGGTTAGATCGTCCCAACGACCTCATCACTTGTATAGTCTACTTAACATAAATAAACGCGACATCAATATTATTTAATATCTAACAAATAAATAAGGGGAATTCGAAGAATCCTAATCGCTGCTTACTTTTTTGCAACCAAACATGTAACTTGCTCTGTTGGAAACAAATAAAAATTGCAATCTCTAACCCTTAACTCTTTTATTTTATATTGTCAAACCAAAATAAGTAACGCGAATAGTTTGGACGAAACGATAATCCCTGTGGATACAATACTCAACTTATCACTTTATTACTTAGTAAACGATTTGGTACACTTGCCTAATCCGACCATCATTTATAAACTGATCAGAATATGAGGTATACAAATTCTGACTCAGAGTCTGAATGCAGCAGATAAGCATATAACACAATGATAAAGAGACATACAGAGAGAAAGCAGACACAAAGGAATTTTATAACGGTTCTTCCCATAACACAAGAGTAGTTCAATCCTCTTGCACTTCCAAGAGATTTCACTATAATTAGACATGATTACAAAATTCTCTAGGACCCTTCCAAGAGACTTCCCTGCTCAAGCACAACTTCTTAAGAATTCCTTGCTCTAGGTCACTACCTAAAGACTTCCTTGCTCAAGGAAAACTCCAAGAAACTTCCACTTGCTCAATCACAATTGATTGAGACTTCCTAAATGCTTAAGGTTTCACCAAGATACTTATATACTCAAGAACGCAGACAATAGACTTTCTAAATGTTTACAAAGTAAAAAACTCAATTTGTTCTTACACTTGATTTAACAATGGTATCGTAAACTAAACAAATGAACACACATTTTAGGATTTCTAAGATATGAACTTGAATACAAAAATCCAAAGTGTTTTGCGCTATTAGATTTGACAAAGTAAGGACACAATAAAATAGCAGAGTCTTGTTGATCTTCTTCAGGTCTCCATCTCCTTATATAGGTAGTCATTTAAGAGACGTTGGAGAAGAGTGCCATCGCAAATAGTCGTTGAGAAGCTTCAATCAAGAATGTTGACCCTTTGCCTGATATGGATAATTCCGTTGAATAGTCCTTTGAATTTTCTTTGCTGAAAGAAGAATTATATGTTGCATTCTTTTTGTTCTTGAGGTCCTTTGTTTGTTTGCACACGTAGACGGAATAAGACAAAAGAACTGTTCTATCAAATACTTTGATAAAGACAATTCACAAAAGAAGACAAAACCTACGTGGATTTTGGTTCCCTTAGGATTTTCTCAAATTTGAAGGGTCATCCAAGTTTGTCGTTAGCTTCTGAGTCTGATGACCTTCACAGAACCTGTTGAGATGACTCTCCAGCTTTTGTGAGGCATCATCTTCTAAGGACGTTGACTTCTGGTTGCCATTTTTTCAGATCTTCTACCATAGTCTTATAGGCTTCTCTTGGTCCTTATGATGCTCTTCATATGTTCATCCTTCAATGATAGATTCATTCTTTGATTCTGTACACTTGAACATATGTTAGTATTTCAATTGTTGTTAATACTTTTGTTATCATCAAAACCTAGAGGAATTGTATGAACAACTCTTGCTCCAACAATATATCCCTTTTTGATTATGACAAAGACAAATAATTTGAACAATTGTTGTTAATCTAATTAACAATTAGACTTCAAGGTATGAGGTTTTCAAGCTCCCAATGAGTCTGATAGTCTCAAGTTCTGAGGTTTCAAGCTCCCCCTGAGTCTGTGATAGTCCATTAAGGTGAGGTTTGCAAGCTCCCCCTAAGTCCTATTCTGGTTAATTAAATTCATTCTTAATCAGTCTTGAGTGTGTCAAAACAAATAACAATATAACATATTAGAACATCAACAAGATAAGAGGTACAAATATGACTCTTAAATTAATCATACTTTATGTCATTATTCTAATTTTATTGCCCTAGTTGTGGATGTAAATAATTGATTTTATTTAATCAAATGCATTTGTCAATTTTGATTTTGTAGCCACTATAACTTTTTTTGTTATCACACAAAATATATGTGTAACAAACACGATATGAGTACAATTTTTTTCAAATACCTTTAAAAAAATGTATCAAACTAGATCAAGTACATGACACAATTAGAGAGTAATTATCATTGATACACTTAGATAAAATATTTTCAAATGATCAATTAGAGAGTAATTAATGACTCTTATCATATCCATCCTCTCTCAAAGGTAAGTCCTGATAAAATACTTATTCTTGGATCATTGATCATGATATTAAGTTGCTAAAACAAATTTTTGTTTCTCTTTTCACTTTTTCATGTTCTCTCGATCACCGTCGTCATAAAATCTTAAAAAGAAAAAATTATTTTATTTTCGAATTATTATAGAATCATTAATATTTGTTTTATTTAGTTTATTTAAAAAAAAATATAAAACAATCTTTGGTCCATACTATTTGGGACATTAAGATTTATCCTTTTTTTTTTCAAAATATTTGACTTTCGCCTAAAAAAAAATCTCACATTCATGCATTGATAAAAAAAATTATGCATTCTTTGATTTAAAAAATTAAAGGTAAAAATTTTAAAATCTCATAGGATTAAAAAAAATTATCTGAAGAATGCATGAATAATGTTGTTGTGACACATAGATCCTAAATATAGCCCGTGTAATGAGACATAAATTATTATGTTGTGGTTTGTTTATGAATATGTTGGATGTGGAAATCCTATGAAGAAATAACGCTAAAAAATTTATGCATTCTTCGATTTAAAAAATTAATGGTAAAAATTTTAAGATCTCATAGGATTAAAAAAAAAATTACCCGAAGAATGCATGAATTTTAATGTTCTTGCGACAAATAAATCCTAAATATAGCCCGTGTAATGAGACATAAAATAATATGTTGAATGTCTTGGCCATAATTAAATTAGAAACTAATGCAAGTTTAAAACTTCTTTTTTTTTGCTTGGTAGAAAATAGTTTTCTATTAGACTAAGTTTTGTTATTCCCATAGATAAGTCACAAGGGCATACCTTTTTCAATGTGGAGCCTATCTTTCACGACATGTTTTCAGCAATGGTCAATTGTATGTAGATTTATCAAGAGGAGTTTCTCAAAATTCAACAAAAGTTCTCATTAAAGTAAGAAAAATACAATGAGAAGATGGAAATTTTACAAAAAATATATTTTTTAAAGATATTCTTTTATCGCAATCATATTATTTTTTCTTTACATGAAAAGTTATCTATACATTTATGTTATCATTTTACTAATGATTATTAGAATAAACAATAAATGATCTTTATTTTATTTTAATTTTATATATAGGCAAACTAAAATACGTCATGTTGATAAATAATTTCCTTATATGTTTTGACAATAATTTGTAGATAAATTGATGTACGAATAATATTCAGTAATATTTAAAAATTGTAATCAAAATTATACAAACAAACATAATTAAATATACACACACGTTAGCGTAGTAAAACGAGCGGTTATACATGCACCGTGTCTGTCTTTTCGCTAGTAATTATGGATAAAAAAATATTTGTAAATGGAAAGAGACAATTCCAATGAAATCAAACTCGTTTTACAAAGCAGAATTTGTTTGGACTTGTAGTCCTCACACTTGAAAGTGTGAAGATAAATGGATATATATATGATGTTTCGCGTGAAAAGGGAATTAGAATGATAAAATATATATAGGGTTTGATATGTTCATCGGAAGTGAATTGATAAATGTCTACTATTTATTTTTGAGAGATATATTCACCTAAAGTGAATTCGAAAACTTTTTCATATTTGATTAAGTTTAGTAGCACATGAAGGCTCAAATTATGTGAAAGATGTGTTACAATGTATTTGTATGTCTAATTTGATAGTGATGATGATATTCCGGAAGGATTTAATTTTCCTAAGACTCACTATCAAAACTATTGAACAGACGACATTATTTTACCATTTTAATGGAAAATGAATTTGTTAAGATCGATTTTATGATAATGGTATAAATATTATTAGAACAACTAAAGAGATTCTAAAATTCATCAAGTGAAGACCCGAACATATTTTAGTAGCACATAAAGGTTGATATGGATAGAACTAGTTGATTATGTACTAGAATGATTGTGATGTAACTTGATGTGAGTAAATATCATGTCCTTAAGAAAATGATAAACAACTTAAATTGGTCAAGTGAAGACCCTAACATATTTTACTTATTAGATATATTGTGGTATTTAATTTTTGACAATATTAGGAAATACAAATATTGCAGCAAAGTCAAGTATACAATTTGTACCATAGAGAAATTGCAATATCATCCAATGATTTAAAAATGTTAGCACTACATCAAGAAAGTGGAGAATGCTCTTTATCAAGGATTATGATTTTACGCATACAAGAAACTTACGGTTTTTTCATTTTATAATGAGGCTCTTACAACAACACAATATGAAGATAATATCACAAAAATTGTTAATTTGGAGAAAAGTATTGTGACATATCATATCTTTTTACATAATCACAACCAAGTAAAAATTTTGAGTAACATGTATAAGAGATTATTTGTCTCATATATAATTGTTTTTATGAGGGGGAGACAAAAATGTGTTCAACACTCTTTTTTCCTTAACCATAGTTTTATCCCATTGAGTTTTTTTGGTAAGGTTTTTAACGAGACAAATTATAACACAAAGGATGTTGTACTCTTTTTCATTCGCAATAATTTTTTTCATTGGGTTTTTTCTCTAGTAAGGTTTTAACGAGACATATCCTCGATGAACATCCAAGGGGGAGTGTTATGAATATTATAAGTGGAATTCCACAAATCTTTGTATTTATCTCTTAGGGTCCGTTTGGTTCGAGAGCATTGGTGGGGAGGGGAGGGGAGGGGAGAAGACATTTTTAATTTGACGTGTTTGGTTAAATTTTTAGAAGGATATGGGGGAAAGGAGGGAAGCAAAATCCCTTCAAGACCCACTTTTTGCTTCCCCGAAATTGAAGTTTTTCGGATGGGAGGGGAGATTATCTCTTTCAAATTTTATTGCACTGCCAAAATTATCTTTAGATTAATTTAAAATCTCAATATTATACATTTATTTTTATTAGGTTATTTATCTTTGTAACAACTTTTATTATTATTAGGTTATATTATCTTGTAACAACTGGTATTATTATTAGGTTATATTATCCTTGTAACAACTTTTTTTATTAGGTTATCCATCCCTCTTATTTGTTACCTGTAAAAATCACTCATCCAACCATATTGCTACTTTGTTGCTGCCAACCGCTACTTCAGATCTTCTCTAATGAATTATGAGTAATCCATTATTCTATTGTCTACATTATGTTGTTATCGATTTCATTGTTATTGTTTCGTTACTTTACTATCCTTCTTTAATTAAGTTTAAGGGTGAAACAGTAAATTAATTTTAAAAATCCTCCCCTCCCCTTGTGAACCAAACACATTTTTAATTAAAATTCCTCCCCTCTTTTGAACAAAACATATATTTAATTAAAATATCTCTCCTTCCTTCCCCTCCCCCCTCCGTTGAACCAAATGAACCCTTAAGTTATATAATTTTACTTATCTCCCAAGTCATGCATTTTTGTATTTATCCCTAAAGTATTTAACTATTAAGTCATATCACTGTACTTCTGTATATATAGAGATCACATATAAAATAATTTTACATCATAAGAGAATAATAAAATCTTTCCTCCTTCAAAAAGAGAATAATAAAAGTCTCTCTTCTGTCTTTCTCTCCACTACTTCTCGTTAATCTTGTTCTACTTGTTTTATTCTAAGAGTTTTATAACAAAAACAATATATATATTTTTTAAATAGTTAATTATTATATAATGGAGGGAATTTATTTTATTTCCATAGTATGAAGGTGAGAAAAACACAAGAAGGGGGGTTGAATTGTGTTTGCTTTTTCTTCGTTTTCTCCTACTGAAGTCACTGTTCAGAAGCAGATAGAGTTCAGCTTCTGAAGTGATAATCAGAATCTAAATGCAGCGGATAAAAACAGAGAGAGAGAAAAGAAGGAACAAAGCAATTATACAGGTTCCTTCCACAAACCGGAAGTAGTACTGTCCCCCTTGCACTTCCAAGGAGAGTTCACTAAAATGTAATCTCAAATTACAACTGCTCAATACTACAACTAGTATGAGACTTCACTAAAGATATAAGATTTTGTCTATGGTCCTGTACACTTGAACAAATATTAGCATATCAAATTGACAATTTTTAATACCTTGTTATCATCAAAACTCTAAGGGTAACTTATGTTAAACATTTTTTCGTTCCAACAATCTACCCCACTCTAAGGGTAATGTTTGTTAAACGTATTTTGTTCCAACACCATGATGCTAGGTTTTGTCTACTGCCACGTAAGATTAATGAAGTGAATTGTGCCACGATGTGTTCGTAACGTGGCACGATGATGGGCTTTCCTAAAACCCTGATTTTTTGTCTACAAAAGCCAGATGCGGCCGAGGTTTTAAAGACCGATTTTTTATTGCGATTTTTAGCATAGGAAGCACCAGGAGACTGAAGAACAAGCCCTGAATCTCATACCAACTCAAAGTTGGTCTGGATTTATGTATGTTTACTCTTGTCTATGTTTATGATTGTTTAGTTATGAGTAGCTAAACTTTTAGATTGATCCAGCCATGATGAACATATTGTAATATGTGAATCAGTAGTTGAAGCTCTCTTTATGATCAATATTATTCAGTCTTTATTCAGAATTATACGTGTTCATTGCTTTTCTTATGATTGTTTGCATGACTATTAACCCTAGCTTCTTTCAATCATATTAATTGATCTTAGGTATTAATTAACTACTAACCCTAGCTGTTAATCCTGATATACTAACCGAAGGAGTGCCATTTTGGATATTAAAAAAAAACTAAATAAAGAAAAGAAAAGATAACCTTTTCTAAAAAAACGAAAGAAAATAAACCTTGTTATGTTTGTAAAAAATACTACCTCCTTCGATATATATATATAAGACGAGTAAAGATCCTCTTTATTTGTTAAAATAAATGGAATATGTCATTTAAAGAGAGATAGAAACAAAAAAAATAGATAATAGGACCTACAACTAAATGAGTCTCACCATCAATACTTATTTTTATGCAAGTAAAAATAAAGAAAATAAAAAAAAGCATCAGAAACTTATGTTTTTATCTCTCCAAATGAAAGAAATGAAAATAATACTAAATGGATATCATCCTAACTCATACAATCCACGTTCCCTTTGCAAAATTATCCTTTAATTAATAAGAGAGATAAATTTGTTGATCTCTTAAAAATATGATATCTTGATTAAGGGTATTTTTGTGAAGGGTCACAATAATATTTGTCATTTTTTTTGGGTTAAATATGTTTTTTGTCCTTGTAAATATGTTAACTTTTCGTTTTAATTCCTTTAAAAAATTTCTTCAACTTTTAGTCCCTAAAAAAATTTCCATCTTCACTTTTTGTCAAGTAGCTTACTGGCTAGAAAAATTCCCCTTAAAGATGAATAAGTGAGGTGTCCGACATTTGAACTCCGCGTCGTACATATATTATGCATTATCCCCCACCGTATGTCATTATGATACATGTTAAGATTTTCACACATAGTAAATATTTATTCGAAAAACATAATTAACCAAGTTTAAGAAATAACTTGTTGACATCGCAGGAACAACCCATTTTGCATCAAAATATGGAGTTGATATGACACAAACAAGTACCTCTGAAAGTTTCTATCTTTGCTTGGCGCTTGTTGAGGGATCGGTTACCTACTAAAGTAAATTTGGCAACCTGTGGGGTGTTATCTGTGGAGGCGACGTCGTGCATAGATGGGTGTGGGCATGTGGAGGATGTCAATCATCTGTTTCTATCTTGTCCGTATGTTAGATAAAGTAAAATCATATTCCTTCTGGTGGCTGAAAGCTAGTAATGTTGTTTTTAGCTTTGGTACTCATAATTGGTGGTCGAACCCGCTCTTATGTATGGGTATCGACTGACTATTTTGTAATACTAACTAGACTGTGTTTCTTTTCGTGATTGTTTTGGCACACCTTGTGCTGCAACAATTACGCGTTCAGTGTTAATATATTCCATTTTGGTTTGTTCAAAAAAAAGAAATAAATTGCCACAATTTCCGATAAATAATTTCTATATTTAGTATTTTAACAAATTGCATCTACTATTTCAAGAGAGTTTTATAAAAGAGGCCTGCAAAATTTAGCGTAAGTGTTTTACCAAAGAGAGCGTCAAAATGGAAAGGAATTGCAAAATCAATAGGCAATCGCAATGATTTGGAGCATTATTAATATTTCATCTCATCTTATAAGTAGGGTTCCTTTTTTTTTTTTTTTTTTGTCTTCTTCTCACGTGCGGAATCGCAAAATCAGTAGGCAATCACTTTTGCGAAGAGAAGACAATCGCAAAATCAAAACTAGGGTTCCTTTTGTTTATCTTCTTCTCGGGTGCGTTCTATATCTATGAAGTTATTTTCACTTTGGTTTTTTAGTTTTCTAAACAAAATTTGCCTCATAATCAAAACTAGGGTTTTTGTTTTTTACGTACTCAAGTGTGTGCATATATCAAGTTATTTCTCACTTTAATTTGCAGCACTTTGCAGCCGCACAATTGCTTTTGAGACTATGAAGACACGAAGACGAAATTATAACTACCATGAAACTAAAGACAACTACGATGAAACTAAAGACAGACTCAATGATTTGCCCGATTGTCTCTTACTTCAAATACTCTCCTCTTTGAAACCCAAACACGCTGTTCAAACTTGCATTTTATCCACACGATGGAAGAATCTCTGGAAGCATCTTCCCCGTCTTTCAATACGTTCTCGTGACTTTAAAACTCTCGAAGGTTTTACCAAATTCATGTCCCAAATGTTGTCCGTACGTGATGACTCAACCACACCACTACACACTCTCAATGTTTACCTTGATGGTTTTATGGAGCCTCGCATGCTCGAAAGGGTTTTAAAATATGTTGTTTCACATGATGTGAAGCGATTACTAGTCCGTGTCAATTGTGATATTCAACATTTTCCATCTTACTTTTTTTCATGTCACACGCTAACATCTCTTCACTTTTATGTTTCCCGTAGACATCTTAATAAACCAAAAATATTATTTCCAAATTCCCTGAACTTGCCATCATTAACCAGCTTGTATCTTGATTCCGTCACCTTTACTGGTGGATCCGAGCCTTTTTCAGCATGTCCTAGGTTGAAAAGTTTGATGATTTCGCATTGTGACAATCTAGGTGAACAAAACCTATGCATATCAAGTACCACACTTGTCAAATTAAAAATAGAAAAATATTTAAACCCCAAGAACTATCGCAAAATTGAGCTATCGACTCCAAATCTTTATTCTTTTGCTTTTATCAGTACTCCTTTTCAGATTTTATGTTGGAGCCAACTTAGTTATGTTAAGGACATAGAGATTGATGCAAACATGTGGTGGAATTATGATGAGGCTCCTTCAATTCTACTCAGCTGGTTTCAAAATCTTGCTGATATCAACTCATTGACAATCTCTTATACTACTCTTCAGGTATACTGTAATACAATATGCAAAGATGTTAAAGGATATTAGTTGAATGTGCTTCAAAATCTTAGTAGCGGGTGTGCTTGAAGTTCATTTATCCATGTACTTCTTTCATATCTTGACCTGGCATGTTTTGATGCTTTATTTATTTATAAGTTTAACAAAAGAAAATATGACTTCATTAAACTGATCATGATTCCCTGTCATTCTTCATTGCCCAGGTTCTCGCCTTAGTTTCTAATTTATTGAATGTTAAACTCCATTCCTTGCGTAAGTTGAACTCATTGAGAGTAAAAAATGAAAGGTACAGTTAGATTATCCAAGACATTGATAGATGCCAAATTAGCATTTAAAGAAGGATCTTCATCCATACCTGATGGAATTGTTCAGTTTTTGATTCAAAACTCACCTTCAGCAGAAGTTCATATCATTAATTAGACTCAAAAGGTAAAATGTGCATTCTACTTTTGAAAGAGAGATTCTTTACTTAGATTTTTGCTTCCTATTTCTGTTTCGCTTGGTCTCTTTAATTATAACTTATTATGATCTATTTATGTTTCATAACTAAAAGTCCCTTAGTTGGAGAAACAAATTCTACTTTGATATTAACATATAAGAATTAGTATGAATTAACTTTTAGTTCATAGAAGATTTTTATGTGAAATAAACTTTAGCTTCTATGTTGTAAAAAATGTTTTATCGTCAATCTTGAATCGCATGTTGGCCAAGCTTGAATTAGCTTTTAGTCATTTACGTCATAGGAGCTACACATTTGATATAAGTTTTATCGATAAGTTTGTTGATTATGTACTTGTCTGATAATATGAAAATGACCTGGTTGTTTGAGTTCATCTAACTACCATTGTTTGAATTTGTGAGAAACTATCACCAATAGTAGATTTTGGGAAATAATTATCTAATTTAGAGATTTGACGACTTTGGTATCTTTGTGTATTTCAGAGAAGGAATGGTGATTCAAATAAAATTGTTTGGGTGAGAACACAAGATGTTGGATTTTGTTGAAAAGGATGGGTCAACTTATAGAAGCTGCAGGAAGTTATTGTGCAGGAAGTCGTCAATTGATTGGAATCAAGAGAAGCATCCACATAACATGGATGAACTATAAAATTTTTGCTAAGATAAATCTTTTCACTAGCTAGATAGTATGTTTTACGTTTTTTTGCCCTCATTGTTTAACTAATTTATCATTCCTATAGTTGATTTTTCTATTTTTAGGATATCTGCATATTTGGATATTTTTGGGTGTCATGTGTTTGATTCTTCTTTGTTTGATTTGAATAGCATGGTGTTATATGTCCAGGAATTTTCTTATGTATGGTGTTATAAAATATGATCCTTGCATGAAAATGAGAACTATAAAAGTAAGAGCATTTGATTCATACCAGTCCTTTTGGCATAAAGGAAGAGAAATTTTCTATAGGCGCGTTACGGATGATGGAAAAGTGTGGTCATGGAACAAGATATCAAAGAATTCCACAAATGTTCTTTAAATTTGGATACACTTGAGAGAAAAACTTCTCAAGACTTGAGAATTAAAAAATATGATGTAATTAAAGAATCAATAGGATTTTGAGATCAAAGAGCATGCACAATGAGTAATATGAACACAGTAATTGTTCTTTTGTTTATAGGCAATACTTGTTTATGCAAGTTTTATAAGTTAACTTTCTATTTTTGATTATTAAAGTATGTATTGAAGTGTCTACAAGTCCTAACTCAATTGACAAAATGGCAAAGTTGGATGCCGTGATCAAGGTTTCAACCAGGATTTCTATTGTGGTTGCCTTGCCTTACTTGCAGCCCCGTTGGGCCTGTTCTACATTCCACTCCTTACATTTCCCCACTGCTGCAGGTTAGCAGTTCCAAATCTGATTTTCTTACACTGTGCAACCAGTTTCAACGTGATAGAAACATACTTTTTTATACTACAAAGAGTTGTTAACGCCCAATAGAAAAAGAGACTACAACGGAATTAATCGAGGGCTAGTAACCACAGACATATCATAAGAACCAAATCTTCGTATTAATGTTACATCGTTCAATTTGTGCAACATTCTAATTCCTAAATTATATGCTAAGTTGTCATCATGAAAATCGTTCTATTTTTTTTTATGTCGGATACAACATTACATTACTCAGAATCCTTCGATTATCCACAAACATCAATCCCTTGCGTTTAAAATTTGATGCATGTTAAGAAAGTCACATTAGCTTTTGTAACTGATCATGTCCTTTATTTCAATAATTACTCATACAAAAAAAGGTAAACAAAGCATCTTATATTTTCAAAGCATAAATCTATAAATTCATCTACATACACATATGAAGATATTTTCACCTTTTCCTATGTCCATCTTCTATTCACCAAGTACCTCACATCATTTGTTTTCAACCTTAACCACCCTCACTCACTCCTTGCATATCCTTTCAACAAAATATATATAGTTGTAGCAGATTAAGAATCTTCCGATGGAGCGGGAAATATTGAGTCGAGGATTGAAAGGGAGAAGATCGCCTTCAAATATATCTAGCAAATAGAAATTTAGGTTCAGAATCAAATATATCCAGCAAATAGAAATATAGGTTCTGAAGGTACACATCCAACAAAGAACCTAAATCGACGTAAGTAAGAAATTGGACGCATTCGCATAATACTTGTCATTGCTTAAGTACTATATGAATTCATGTTTTGATCCATAGCATGCTGTTGCTTTCACACAATAAATTCAAGAGCCACATCTTATAAACATTAATACGCTTGTAATTTATATATATATGAAGGCTAATATCAACATTAAAAATTACACCTTCATGTGCACATTTCATAAAAAATAAAATAAAAATTAAACTGCTAAAATTGTCTTAATAGGCTACAGTCATCACAAGGAGTACAAGAGAGAAAAACAGATTACAAACAATTGCAGCAAACACAAAGACAGCAACCACAAACTACAATGTTACTGAACCAACACAAAAAAAAACCGATTGGACACCACAAACAGATCCCATACAGACAAAAACATTCAGCCCGAACAGTAAAGATAAGAGCAAACACACCCTTCTAACCGAAAAAACGACCCTCTCGGAACAACAATTAACCGACACAAACTCCATTACATACAAGGGACGACTTCAACCTACTTAAACTCCACTTCCACGATAGGTTTCTTATCTCCTCCACAATCTCATTTACATCACACCCTAGTTTTTTTAAAATTTACCATTTCTTGAATTCCATATCACCCAAATTGATGTGTGCCAATCCATTTCTTGAACAAATGAACTTGGTGGAGTAATGAATTCCACACCAATCCATCTTAAAATCTTTAGCCACACATGAAAAACAACCTTGTTCCGGATTGGGCCTCACTGCGCGGGAACACTGCCTAGTCAGCTTCAGACCGTTAGATCAATCTCCAACGAATTCCCTCCGTCCCCAGATTCTAAATAATCAGTTACATCGAATTCAGCTATAAAAGTGTGGCTTCTAGGCACGCTCCAGTTACGACTCCTTTAAAACATATTTCTATAACTAGCATGTTAGTCAATACAGAAAATCAGCCGAAAATTTTAAAAATGTCCAGGTGTACTGTAAAGTCAGTTCTGCACCATAAATCAAAATGTAGTTTCTTAAGCCAAAAAAGAGATTTATAAAGACATAGGTAATGAAAATTTATATTAAACTCACAATGGAACTAAATTTCCGAGAGATTAAGATGTATAAGCAAATCACTGTCTCAATTTTTTCTTCTTATTTTGGTGATGATGCTAGTTGCAAATAAATAAGCAGTTTGGAAGTGTTTGTGTATTGTTTGAACCCTTTTGGTGGTTTGATTTTACTAATTGAGTGGGGAGATTCCCTTATATCGAGCAAATAGTCATTTTAATCTCAAAATGTGTGACGCGCTGTCGTTATAATCCCTAAATGTATCGTAATCACAAATACATCACTACTGTCTCTTTTGCTGGTAAATTTATTGACTAAATTGACCAACAAAGAATACATCGAGGACTAAATTAATTACCTAAAAACATATTCAAAGACCGAAATGACTAATAAAAGAGATATGTGTGAATTTGTTTTCAATTTTGATAAATTCAGAGACTACAACAGATTCAACGACTCAAACATCCAAGGACCAAAATGATTAAAAAATCTTGTTTTGGGATATTAGGGTGAGTTACATTATACAATAGTTTTATCTTGTGCAAACTAGCATGATATGAAACGAGTTCCATTTCAATCTTCTGTCCATTAAAATGGTTTACCATATAGCTTTGAATTGAATTTTCTGATAGAGAAAACAGCAAATAATTGTCTGTTTCAGTTTTCTATTTGCATTGCACATTTTGAGTAATAATATATTTGAAGAGAATAAACTGCTAAATTCTGTTTAGATAGAAAGTGGACTCATTCAATTTTCTAAATCATTTAAAAATCCCAAAAATAAGGAAATCAGTCAAATTTGAAGAGAACAACAAATAAAACATTATCTTTTTATTTTGCAGAAATTCCCGACTTAACATGGCGAAGGAATCAACTTACTGCCAAATCATTCATTACACGAAGCAAATTAACAAACAAAATCACATCTAATCATCTCTTTGTCGCTTAAAATTGCAGAATTGTCAGATGGAAATAACATCAAACACCATCTCAAAACCTTGTACCAATGCTCCAAAACCTGCCAGGATAGGATTACCTAACCTACTCTCATCATATTCACAATTGTAGTAGTTTCACGAGTTGGAATCCAAAAAATCATCTTACCAAAAGATGAGAGCTAGTGTCATCAGAGAAACACTGACTATAGTGGAAAAACTATATGCATTGGGCAAGAGTGTTAATCATATTATGGATAGTAATAACTTTTGATTAGGATCAACCAAATGTACACCATATTTCTAACTATTGCTAGTTCCTACCAGTTTTCAACCAAATCTACACCATATTTCATAATTGATCAATCTAATCCCTTAATTGAATTAAAATGGATAAAAGATTTACAACAAAACCTTTTCTTACTGTATAGTGTATAGGATCAATTAGAGCAGCTCCAAACTTTAGCAATATTCAATCTCTATAGCAATTATCACCCTGGTAAGGTAATTGTTTTCTCCTTTGTGTCGCTAACTACAATAACAAAATTCATTTTCTTGACATTTCTACTTCTCTCTATTTATTTCTCTTCATCTTTTATTTTCTCACACATCTCTAAAAGGTTTCTAGCATATATAATTATGCCTTGAGAACACAAAGAAAGAAAAAGAACATCAGCTATCAACTGAACATAAGTTGCAGGACAGTTAAATGGTTAGGTGACCTCAGAATATAAATCAAACCAAGCAAATAGTGTTTAAAGTAATTGAGTAAAATAAGTTAATAACAAGTACTTAGAATGGCCATGTTGATCCCAAACTATCATGAGAAAACTGAAGTTTTCAAGATATGACTAAATTCTATTACAATCTGTGGATAACTAATTGGTTTTAGAACATCAGAAAGAGGAAAGAAAGGACATATATATCATGAAAAACCCTATAATTTCACAACTCAAAACCATTAATTGGTAAAGAAGCCTCATTTGATAATTGTAACCGATACATCATAAAATAGAAATACTGCAAGAATTAGATCATGTTCATGAATAAATTGCACCGTGCAGCAAAATATAATCCATGTCACATAACATTTTTTACATTAGCCAAGGTCTACTTTTTTTAACAACTATGTTTAATCACTAACAAGATTTAGTCACTACTTCCTTTAACAACTAATAAACAAACCTACAAATGTGCTAAAATTGAATAATAAATGTTCTTTATAAAAAAAATGGTAATAGTATCACATAACTTTTCAGTGTAGTTCATAATGCATTTTGCAAGAATTGAAGAAAACATAAAGATGATAGTGCAGCACTAACACATACTATAACATCTAAATCATAACCCAAATCATAAAAAGATATAGTTCCTCCCATCGTGCAGCAAAATGTAACCCATACTACTACTACTTCCTTTAATCACTAACAAATACCGCCAACCTCATTGCTAAAATACCTATTAACAACTAATAAACAAACCTACAAATGTGGTAAAATTGAATAATCAATATTCTTTATAGAAGAAAAATTGGTAATAGTATCATGTAACATTTCAGTGTAGATCATAATGCATTTTGCAAGAATTGAAGCAAACATAAGGAAATTAGTGCAGCACTAAGCATATATTATAACATCTAAATCATAAGCGAAATCTTAGAAAATCAAATGACAAACCATTTAATGCAATTCATCATATTGTGAACTATTCAAAATACAGTGCATGGCACTCGAGAATCAACTACTCAAACTAACTAAACAATGGAAAATAACTATTTTCAACCTGTAGACTCTATCAAAACCATTAAATAACAATCATGCAACAAGTCACCAAAAATAAGACAGGCATACAATAAATAACACGAACAGAAACTAATCATATCCATGTTGCAATTGAATTTCATGTTTAAGGTGATATCAAACTCTCAAGGTAGACTTCTGGGAACATAAACCAACTGATGTTTCGAATCTCTCGAATATTCAAAGTACTAGTTTTGGAATTGCAAACCGTGAATTTCAGTTCTTTACAACCATTAAAATCCATCAACAGTTGCTCATCCCCAGAAATATAAAAAGCCTTGGTAAAGGGACGATAGACAAAGAAATGTGGAACTTCCATAAAAGGAACACTGTACAATTTAGTCCAAGACTCTTTATATCCATGTTGTTTCATAATCCAAACATCCAAAAACATACCGCTAATATTAAAGATGCACAAGCAATCCCTCAACAACCCCAGGTTCGACCAATTCCGTTCCAAATCAGGCTTCGGAAGTATTTGAAATGACTCCTCCTCCAAATCAAGAGAAACAATGGTAGGCAAAGAGAAATTTGAAGCATCAAATGCCAACCAATTAACAGTGCCACACACAAATATTCCTGAACCTTGAATGGGACCAGAAAATGGAAAGTCATGTATCCTTCTCCAATGGTCAGTACCCAAAGTATGAACACTAACTTCATTATTTTTCTCGTCTTCATCGTTGAAGAATAAAACAGCGACAAGGATATAATTATGAATGAAATGATCATAGCCAAAGCTGTATATGGGAGTTTTAAATTTTTTCCAGTCATACTCCAAAGGAGACAATACCTTGGATTTTCCAATGGAAGGGTTCCACAAAACAGATGAAAACTTCCCAAAGCTAGTGGGGGTGATGCAGAGGATGCCGTCGCAAGAGCACACCTTCAAACAATGTTCATTTTGGAGACTAATAGGGTAACGGAGTCGTTTCTGTGTTACCCTAGAAGTTGAAAAAAGAGAGGGGAATGCAGTATCAAGGAAAAGTAATTCACCTGAGTCAGTTTTAGAGCTTACGATGAGGTGGTGGCACCTTGTTGACAAGCGAAGATGATTCTTAGCAAACTTAGGATCGCAGATTTGATGATTTAATGACTTGCAAGCACACTTAAGTAGCAAGAGTGACTTCACGGGAAGCGTAAAGAGAATTTCTACGATCAGGTCAGACGGTAGCGATATTAGGGTTGTTCCAGTGGTGGAAGTTGTAGTCGATTGCTGCCTCTTAGCAGAAGTTGTCAAAGAAACACTGTCGTCGTAGTCGTAGAGGTTGTTACCTGGGATCATGTAACAGAGAAGAAGTTGTTAAAATTAATGTGTTGTAACCGCCACTATCTTTAGGAAGCATTATGATAGAATTGTAACCACCACTATCTTTAGGAAGCATTATGATAGAATTATGGTAGGTTTGTTATCAACCTATTTGTATTCTCTATCAGTTTCCTTCTAGCCTATATAAGGCTTTGTAATGCTAAGTTGAAAGCATGCAGTATGTGGTGAATTCAACAAAATCAGTTTTTTTTTCAATGTTCATCCACCAGTGGAAGTATAGTATAAAAAGTCACGTTTCCACTCAAAATCCTGCAACAGTATAATTTATAACATACCACCTCTAGAATACCACCAACAGAGTGGTATCAGAGTTGCAGATCCTTGCAGCTGTAGCAAAAACAACAAAAGTTATGGCTTCCACAAACAATCCTTCCGCAACTTACAGCAATGTCAAAGTTCCTCTATTTGAAGGAGTGAACTATGATTTTTGGGTTGTTAAAATGGAGACTCTATTCACATCTTTGGATGTTCTAGAGTATGTCAAAAACGGGTATGAAGAACCGGCACCAACAGAGGCTGAAAAATCAAAAGAAAAGGCTGAAGAATCAAGCAAACAACCT
>Ga0315914_1001315_pt1 | contig 36641 bp, 16 predicted proteins | sample MpolenodulesMG_FD_203920 | JGI IMG/M metagenome (GOLD analysis project Ga0315914, IMG submission 203920) | Medicago polymorpha root nodule microbial communities from Los Angeles, California, United States - elongated nodules | ecosystem: Host-associated > Plants > Roots > Nodule | place: USA...
TGTTGAAGTTAGTAGCTGTTTGTTTTTATTTGTTTTTGCTTTTCTGTCTAATAAATCCTATTAATTAGGAAGTAAGGTTGTTTTGTTATCCTTTAAATTAGGAACCATTGCTGACTTCTTTTAGTTTGATTTAGTCATTAAGATATTTTCCCTCTTTGTAGTTAAGTTTGGTTAGTGGCTAACCCACGTTTAAATGTGGTGGTTCTGGTGTAAGGCCATAGAGCAAAAAGCCATTTTGTGTGTTTCAATAAGAGAAGAGTACTTTCCCTTCAAATTTCCATTTCTCTATCTGATACATAACAAAATTGACATATTATTAAGTTGGATACAGTATAAAATACATTCCGAGTTAGCAAATTTTTGTCATAATATATAATACACTTAGAGACAATTTCTTTTCATCATCATCGTTCGAGAAGAGAAAAAATATTAAATAATAATAAATCAAAATCATAAGTTTAATCTGATATCAAAATTTGTGTCTAAAAGTCATTTTTTTTATTCTCTGGTCTTTAGGAGAAATGAGACGTGACGAATTTGAAATTGGACTTTTTTATTTCAATAAATTTAAAATTTGACAAGAAATTCATTGAGTTAAATTTGGGTACTACGAAAACTATTTAAGCTTAGCTAAAATTAACTCAGGACACTTGAGTCAAATTATTTACTTATTTTAGACGTGTTTATCTTCCAAGTCATGTGTCTACATTAAAATAGTAGGGTTTTAAATTAGTGAGACAAACGACTTTTTTTTCAGTCACAACTTTATCAAACAGAAGACTAAAAATAGTATCATCTCGGGTAAGATTTTATCAAATGTCTAGAGAAAGAAAATAGCATGAGAAATTTGTCATTTGACGTAAAGTGCAAGTAATAGATTCGTTTTTTCATCTCTCAAAGTTCAGTAATTCCTAACGGGTTGTGTAAGGGACTTAATCACCCTGTCTGTGAGCCTTTAGCACTTGAGATTGGAGTGAGAAGGGCAAACCCTAATTCGTAATGAATTGCAAGAGTGAATTTCTTATCGGCCCCACAATTTATTGCGCGCTCCAATTTTGGATTTTAAAATCCAAAAAACTGACAAGGTTTTGAATGTATTTTTCACTTTTGGAACATGAAATCCAAAATGCAATAAATCGTTGAGAAGAGAATAAGGCGCGGTAAGAAATTGTCATCGCAGGAAGCCTTACCCATTAGACTCTATCTTTGTTCAATCATACATGCTAATCAGTTTTATTTGTTGACGAGAAGAAAAAACTTTTATAATCTTCTTTCATTCGCATTGACTGTTTTTAAAAGTCTAGTATTTTTGTTTTGACAAAGTCTACTATCTTCTTATTATTAATTTATAATGATCACATCTTCTAAAAAAATGTAAAAATACAATAAAAAATTGTTTCGACAACGTAAACATATTCAAATTTCTAATTATATTCAACTCCATAAAAGTTAAATACTAGTTTAAAGGAAATGCACTAGTGACATCCAATAAAAGTTTACTCTTTTAAGAACATTTCGAGATTATTTGTATGTACGTAGTTTTTTTAAGAACATTTTAAGATATTTTGTATGTACATAGTGGCAAAATTTAAAGTTTTTATTGGTTGTCGGTGTAATTTTTTTTTTTTAGGAAAGTGTAAATATTTGTATGTACGAGTTAATTGTTTTGTGTTTTGCTTACCAAATAATGAAGGAACAAGTATCATTTTGTTTATTTTGCGTACTATTTGTTTTGCTTTCTTTTGGGTCGTAGACAAATGCATTGCAACTAAGAAGATAACTAAGAATAATTAAGTGAGCAATTTTCTTGTTAAATCTGTAGGGGTTATTCTGCATATAAGAAGAGAGAGACATAAGGACTTAAATCATTTGATTCTCTTTACAAATTAGTAATATTTTTTTTCTCTAATTGTACTTTGGTATAAAATAAAGTGTCCTTAGATGTTAGAACAGTTGGTAGCTAAAATAGAAGGTTATTATTGAAAGATAAATAACCACAAACAGAACGACAAGCCGACAAGTGTTATGCAATGAGTGTAAACTATCTTAATTAATTACGTAGTATAGGATGAAGAATAATTTAAATAGGCTACTCATTCATAAGGGATTTGCATAGATCATCATCATGTAATAATTTGTTGATTCCTTATTTTATTTTTTTTGGTTTGTTGATTCCTTATTACCGTTACTATATAATGTCGTTTTCATTTGTCATTAAATTTTTAAAAAGGCTAATGAAAATTATTAAGGTCACTTTCAAAAAACAAAAAAAGTAATTCTAATTGCTCTCGATCTTATCAAATATCACAAAAATTTCCGTGAAGAATCATATCCATGTGCTTAGTACGGGTAAGATTCTTTTCATCTACTCACTCCCTCCATTATTTCTTAACTACACTTTCATCTCTCCATTTACATGGAAATTTTGTTCATATTGACGTTTTTAATATTTAAAACAAATTAATTGATATTTGGTCGATTTATTTTTAGTTATTTAACGTAGAGAAGAAAAAGATTACAATAAAAAAGAAGGGAAATACTATTCAATTTGTTTCACATCACATTTGCTTATTTCACATAACTTTTTTTAAAAAAGTAAAAATGAAAAAAAAATAGTATTTTTACTATATGTATCAAATATTTATGTAATCTGCTATCATAAAAATAGAGTGAAATATATCGACTTATAAGTGATGTATGAAAATTAATTAAAAGAATACAATTGAAGGAGAGAAAAAATTAATACTACATTTTTTTATTAGTTGGGACTTGAAAATATGGTCTTTTGTACTTATTAAGTTTTTAACTCTTGGATCAAATTAATTGAGCTACCTCTTCCATACTACATTCAAAAGTCAAAATGATATTTATTTAGGGAATAATTTTTTATTTTTTTTACAAATGTGATACTTATGAGAAGACAAAATATTGATGTAATTAAGGATAGGGTTTTCTTTTAAAAAAATTGTAGCTGTTGAATTGTCTTGATGAGGAATATATATTATATTTTTTTATAGTAGATATTAATCACAGTGAAAATTGTAAAATAAGCTGCGTGTTAAACACGATTAGTATATCAATGACTTTTTCACAATATATATCATTTTGCATACAATCATTTGGGGTGTTTGGGACAAAAATATTTTTTTAATGAGCAACCTACATAGATATGTTTATACATTATACCATGTTTAAAAACACATCTTAATTAAATGTTTATAGATTAACGATTGTTGTATAGTTTTTTATAAGAGAATTGAACTTTGATTGAGTATCGGTACCCTATATACAAATAACATTACAATATTGGATGATAAATACATAATCAAACTTCAAAGATACCATTGCACTCATCTTTTTTAATATCTAAGTCATTTCTGTGATAAAATTAAACTGTTTTTGTATAAGTTATCTTCGTATGTTGTCATGGATAGCTTCTAAAAATGAGTTGAAATCAGTTTATGAAAACGTCATTTGTTTTCATAAGTTCTCTTGAATAATCCCACAAGATGTTTATGTTGGTAGGTAAATTTAAATAAGCTAATCTAAAGTTTAAGCAATCATTTTATTCTTGCCAAAGTGTTCCACGTCCTGACCGAAATCTTCTAAAAAATTCATCAATTTTTTTTTCTAAGAATGAAATCCTCTTTTTCTTGTGGTGAACTGAAATCCTCTAATTTGAAATTGAAAGCACAATTGAGAGGAACATGAAAAAAACCTAAGTAAAAAGATAGAAAGAATACTGTGTGATTATAATTGTGGCGTTTGGTCACACATGCATCAAAATATATCATCTCTTTAATTACTATTTTATTTTAATATTAATAAAATATTGATGAAATGAAATAATAGAGTTATTGGCGGAACTTATTACACCATCACATCTGAAGGCGTTTCTCAGTATCCAACAATTGTCGGTGTTTGACACAAGTATGAAACTGACATGTGCATTTACATTCAATCCCTTCTATTTTCTCAAATTATTATACATCCAATTAAATTATCGATAGTCTAAAAGGTTTGTATATACATCCAACTAAATCACATAATAATACCATTTTATATTAATTTATAAAATATCTCTACAAATTATTGTAAGATGTAATTAGATGGATGTATGGAAAAATGTAATTAGATTGATGTATAAATAAATCATACACTTTAACAAATCGAGAGAAATGCAAATTCATTTTACCTAATTTATCTTTTTTAACATTTATACTTCCATGCAAAAGCAGTTTTTATGTGATCGTGTCCCTCTTTCTTGCGTAATAATACTATTTTTGCAGATGCACTTGGCTATTTCTGTTTGAAATTGAGTTGCCCAATGTTTGTGTCTATAGATTTTTGCAGTGATGATCCTACATATTTTGGTTTTACAATGTGTTTGATACCGTTCGTTCGGACTTGAAAACAATGCATTTGCATAATAATACTCTTTAATTTTTTTGCATAACAATGCCTTTGAGGTTAAGCGTTGCGGGGGATTGAAAGTCTCGACTCCTCACTTCTTCATACATAAAGTGTGTGAAACTGTGATTTTAGTCATTAGGTTATTTGACAAAAAAAATTAAGGAAACAATAATGATGCATAATATAATAAAGGATTAATAGGTCTTTACCCCCTGTAATATAGGTCATTTCCGGTTTTCCCCTGTAAAATATTTTTTTTGATTTACCCCTGTAAAATATTTTTGTTTTGATTTACCCCTAATAGGCCAAACAAAAACGAAAATTTTTTGAAAATAAAATAAAATTGGTTTTTGTTTGACCTATTAGGGGTAAATCAAAACAAAAATATTGTACAGGGGAAAACCAAATATGACTTATATTACAGGGTAAAGACCTATTAACCCTATAATAAACAAACTCTAATGGTCGTACAATTTACCTCCTCCCTCTTGTTTCCCTTCCTGACCTAACCTCCACAACCTTTGAAGATGCCTGCAAAACCTCGACCGTGGATCACTTGGACTTGGATCTCTTGACTATTGCTCCGATATGCTGCGACCATTGTTTCTGAGAAATTGACGGGAAATAGATACTCATATCACATGAGTCCATTGAAATCTGTCTTTCATTATTAAGGAGAAAGATTTATTTTATTTTTAATAAAAAGTATGATTTAAAAGTAGAGATGTGGACACTTAAGACAACATGAGAGAAAATAAATGTTAAGAATCCATTTCTAAGAGGGATCACAACTCATCGCCAAGCAAGAACCACCACTGGGCACCAATGTGAAGTTCGTCCCTACTAATGGTCACTCTCAAAACCTGACATTAGACAAATGGCCTCCAGGTCTATTGTTTTGGAGCAACTGGTTTTTAGAAAAATTGTGAAGAGATATATTTAGAACTTAATGATCTAATTGAGTCATGTTCAGTGTCAAGAATATGGCAATACGGTGCGATAAACACAGAATGGACTTGTAAGTAGGCAACAGGACTCTGATTCGGCCAAAATTATAAAACATTTGCATTTGTATCAAGAGCAAAGCCATTGCAATTTGTAACAGCTCACTTTATAATGAGACACTACCAATTATCAATATCTATACATCTTAATTTCAATGCAACATTAGTCTCGGAACAGTTATGATAATAGAGATCAATCAAGTAAAATATCGGAACAAACAAGCTTCGTGCTTCACAGCATTAGCCATCCATTTTAGATCCAACCATACATGTAGGCACAACCAGTGCTGATAAATGTAAAATCAATTCAAGTACCTGTTAAACACATAAAGACATACCACAATGAAAAAAAAAGATGTAGCAATTTAATTTAAGAAATATATATAGTAAGAAGACAACAGCAAAAAAAAGGAGCCAACTGTCCCCCAATTGTATAATGAATAGACAAGAACTGCACAAACTGATTTCTTCCATTTTTTTGGTAAAGAAACATATATCTAATATCTAATAATATAGTATATCAAAAGAATGTCATGTCATAATTCATATGCACCATCATAACAATAAATCATAACAGTTAGATTACAAAAATTACAACAACTACCAAGCATTATCCCACAAAATAGGATCGACCGCACGTCATAATGTTCTATCATATCTCATTTCTCTAATCAAATCATCTCTAGATCTTTCTTAATTGTTTCTCTTCTAGTTTTTCTAGGTCTTTATCTACTCTCCTTCCGACATAAAATACATGTCTTCTATCTACATGCCTAAACCACCTAAGCTGAGTTTCCACCGCCTTTTCTATGATAGAAGTTACCCCAACTTTTTCAAATGTTGTCATTTCTAATTGTAATCTTAGTTCTCTGGTCTTACCACACATCCAATGCAACGTCTTCATCTTTGCTATACTTATTTTACTCTTGTGCTGGTGTTCACCGTCCAATACTCCGTCCCATATGACATCGTCGATTTTACAATTGTATTAGCTTGAACGGTACTTTTATATCACGCAAGACAACTAATGACTCCTTCATTTCAACAACCCAACTTGAATTTGATGATTTACATCTCTTATTTCTCCATCCTTTTGTATTATGGTCTTAAAAGTATGTAACTTGTGGTATGATATGATCGTCAAAACCATACATGCTTAGACAAATGAGTTAATATCCCCAAGTGTAGAATAAATATACAAATAAACTAAGGAGGATGTATTGGATTGGGATTCTAAAGGATTTTAAAGGACTTTTTAATTATGAAAAAGTCTTGTGGTATTCAATCAAGACTCTTTGCAATTTAAAAAAAGTCTTGTGGTATTCAATCAAGATTCTTTGTCATTTTAAAAAGTCTTGAGGTATTCAATCAAGACTTTTCATTACTTAAAAAAAGGCTCATGGTATTCAAAATCATTCAAATTTCAAAGGATTGTTTAATAAATTAGATTTTGATGGATTTTGTGGGATTTTCTAGTGAAATTTTAACAAGAAAAAGTCTTTCACGAAGACATAAGATTTCTTGGGATTGTTTTTCTTTAAAAGTTAACTATCTCTTTCTTATCCCTTCTTCTATGAGCCCGTAAAAGTCATAAAATCTTTTGAAATCTTGTAAATCCATAAAATCCTTTAAAATCTTGTGATGTAAATCCATTGAAATCCAAATTGAAAATCCTGATAGTAATCCAAATTGAAAATTCTGATAGCCTTTTAAAATCATGAAAGTCATTAAAATCCTACAAAATCTTTTAAAATCTTTGAGACTTTTTTAACCTTTAAAATCCTAATCTAATACACCCCCCGAACATCGATATCTAATGAAACATTACATAGAATGCAATGTCATAAATAAATAAGAATTTAATTCATATACACTACTGATCTTAACCATATCATATAATCAACAAGTTTGATTTTAACTCAGTAAGAATTAGGAAACAAAAATTACCCTGAGACAACTCGCAGCAAGCGCGCAATTCAACGGAAACGTGAGAAGTGAGGCGCGCGGCGGCGGCAGCGTTATGCAGCGGCATCAACGACTGCGTGCAACCGAGAATTCCCAAAGCCCTTAAAAAAAAAATAATCAGAAAATGAAGAATTACAATAAAGTGAAGAAAAAAAGAGAATTAAACAGGTTGTATTACCTAGGGACAGTAACAAGGGGGCGGCGAGGATGAAGAAGATGAGAAAGAATGGAAGAATGTTGAAGAGATGAACGAGTTGGTATTGATCTTGCGGCGGATAAAATAGACCGCGAGAGAGATCCAGAGCGCCACGCCATTTCTTTCTTTGATTTTGCTTTGGAATTTTGAAGGAACACAGAAATTGGAGAGAAGCTAAACCCTAGATTGGCACGCTGACATAGTTTAAGTCAAGTCCAGCCCATATTGAAAGCCCAGCCCAAAAAATGATAGAATTCTGCTCTTCACCCAGCACAAAACGCTCGCGCCCAGCTGAAATGCCGAAAATACCCCTGCATTAGTTAAGTAACGCACGTGTTAAAATCTGCGCATCTTAACATGCGCTGCGCAACTTAACTCACGCTGGAATTAACACTTGCGTGAGTTAACTCACGCTGGAGTTAACACTTGCGTGAGTTAACTCACACTGCGTTACTTAAGTAGTGCAGGGGTAAATTGGTAATTTCAGTTGGGCGTGAGTGTTTTGTGCTGGGCGAAGAGCAGAAATCAAAATGATATTTGGTCCCGCACAATTTTCTCGCAATCTCTGACCAAATTATCTTTTCTCAAAATAATATTCAACAGTCAATTGACGCGTTTATATGAGGATCAAATTATTCTATGACTTATTGTAATAGAGTGACTAATTTACCCTCGGTGTGAATATTTTAGAGACTGGTTTGGGTAATATTTTTTGTGCATGACTAAATTAAAATACGAGAAAATTGTTATGGAATGAATAGGACATTGACCCTTAATAAAATACATGAATGAGCAACTTGGGACAAACGTTTCCAGCTTATAACACCAATGATTATCATGTTAAGCACATACTACTACTCCATTCTCAGATCTAAGAAGAAAAGAAAAAATCAAACAAGGTTGTTGTATCTTGTTACAAGTTTGAAAAGGGAGAGGAAGACAAAAGAACACTAAGTTGTTTTTGTCTAACATGGTGTAACCGAAAGTTCATTAGGCATTTAGGTGTAACATATTCAACTAAGCATTCATAATACAATATGAGTTTAACTCACCACCATTAAACTCATACAATAGAGTTTAATTGTGGCCATATTATATTTTCTAAGTTCAAAATTATATTCCCCCCTCAAAAAAAGTTCAAAATTCTATACCTTTTTACTTCAAATAAATGTTAACCCATCCAAAACTTAAAAGAGTGTCTATTTAAAAAAAACCATAATGTACAATATGTTAGATAATTCAGACCAAGAAAAGCTCAACTTGTCACGATCAAATTTCACCCCCAATGGGCAAAACAAAAGTTTCTCCCTGTGCATCACACCGTAATGCATTGCAACCACACACTCGTCTGAAGGCAAGCAGACCGCTACTGCCTATGTGAACGGTTGGATTAATCCAACGGCTGAGAGAGGATGTGCATGACCAAATATCATTCCATATTTCTCAGTTTGCACAAAATCCACTATGCAGCAATACTTCCCAAATCAACTATGTATGATTGAACCCATCTTTATCACCGCTTCTCCGCCAGTTCTCCACCTATCCAAGTTCGCCATTGATGCCTCCACAGTCGCCGCAAGAGATTTGCGGCAGCTGAACAGCGATGGAACAACGATGAAATCAACAAGATGCCAACTGTTATGGTTGAATATATGGAACACAACCCACGCCAGCTCTTACATATAGGCGAGTGGCTTTAATTTTATTGGCAAAGTGCAGTTGTGCAACAGTTTTTGGGTTTAAACTTGTTCAGAAGCGTAAACTTTTTCCTCTCGCATAAAAAACCTAGAAATAATTGTTGCTGCATAATTGCTCTCATAGCACTTCTCAAAGAGTTGGTGTTGAAAGGTAACAAAAGATAGAATAAAAAAGTCTGCTAAAAAAGAATAAACCAGTTTTTTTTTAATTCTAATTTCTTCTCGCGTCTGGCAGCAGACCGAGGATGCGATATGATTGTAATTATACAGACGGCTGTGCAATAATTATAATTTTAAGTTAAAAGAATAGTACACTACCAACTAGGTACTAATGATTATGCCATAAAATTACAACAGAGTTACAACGTACAACAATGGTTAAAACTTTAAAATAGGGAGAGACCTACTGAACCAAAATACAATTCTATCAATATCATGGACAGTAAAAGTAAATAATTTGAGCAACTAGCCAAAGTAAGGTAGCTCTCCTCAGGATCTTACATTCTGAAATCCAAAACGCAAACTGTATTGTTAGAAAAACAGGCAGCGATCTTGTCACCCTCCTTGTTCCAACAGACCTCAAAAATACCTCCATTGCCGTTGTATGTTTTAATGATCTTGCCATCATTCAAGGACCATATATTTATGGATTTGTCAGGGGACCCACTGGCTAAATACTCACCATTGGGACTAAATGCAACAGAATATACACCATCCCTGTAGAACCAAATAAACAAGTCAAAACCAAAAGAATTTGCTACATTCAAAGAAAACAACCAACTACCAGCCTGAAATGTTGTCAAGAAAACAACCAGCAACCAGATAAACTAGAATAGAAGTTTAGCATTTTAAACATGAAATGAAAGTTAGGGCTTCTAGTTTAGTTGACCGCTTAATAACAAGCAGGATGCTGGGAGGAGGAATTCTTAATTTATTTTTCCGTCCATATATTCTTGCCACTGATATAACATACTATAAAGCTGAAAAAGACGGTACCTGTGTCCACTCAAGCTATAAATTAGTTTCCCAAGTTCCGCATCCCATAGCTTTACGGTAGAGTCAAATGATGCGCTGTACAAAAGGAATGACTAAACAGTGTTAAAAGGAAACAATTATCTGTCTAGTATTAAGAGAAAAATAAAAAACACTTAACTGCACTAAATATTGTTTTAGTCAAAAACTAAGTAAATATGATCTAAAAGTCATTTTCTTTTTTACCTAAAACTCTTCAAATTCTTATTTTTATAAAAAAAAATTAGAAGTTTATGATAAAATTAAGATATAAAACAATTTTAAGAGATAAGAAATTCAGTGAAAATTTGAAGGATTTTGTAGAATGTGAAGAGGGGGGGAAATTGAGTGTTTGAGTAGAATTTGATATTTTGAAAGGTGAGTAGTAGAATATGGTTTAAAACAAATTAGTGGATACAACTTATGAAATTTTGAATAGATTATGAGAATTTGAGACTAAATAAGCTCAAAGTATTAGTTTTTTTCATAAGAGCACAAAAAATTATTAGAAAAACCAATATCACACATTACCTAGTAGAGGAATTTAAAGTGCAATTAACCTAAAATAAAAATAAAAATAAAAAAACAAGCATAAAGCAGGTGCAGGCGCAGATATCCGGTCACGGTCACCATAATCAAACTAAACAATTTTATATGAAAAATTACACGGCATCAATTTAATAGAAACTCTGCTGCACTGAATATACAGCATGTAATTGATTGTTGGACTATCCCAGCTGACCCCTACAACCGGTGTTGGTAATGCTATTGTATTTGTAGTTGTTGAGCTCTGGGAAATAATTGACAGCTTAAAAACATTTAGGGGGAGAGGGACAAATATAAGTGTTCATAATTTCTTCTATGGGGTGGCCTGCCTCCGTCCACTCTTTGATTCCCAGCACCCACAAATTCTAATTTTACAGTGAAAGCGAATGTTGAACATGGAAATAGTTTCTCAAAGTGTGCGGAAACACAAACAACTTGCTGAATTGAGTGAATTATATGCTTAAGAGTATAAGTTCTAATTTGAAGCGTGCTTATTGAATGGGCATTTAGTTAAACTGTTTGTCCAAATACTCCCTTAGAGCACTATACTTTAATTTAAACAAATGCACTGATCATTTAGCAACCTAAGATTCAGAAGACGAGGAATACAGATTATAGGGTGAACTAAATCTGTAAGATATCATTAATAAATAAACCCATGCAAGTAAATGAAGAGCATTGAAAATAAGAAGCTATCATACCTAGCTAACACCAATTTCTTATTAGGGTTATTTGTACCAGGACCAGTTGGGCTCCATCTGATAGTATATACCTCCTACGAGAAAAAAACATTATTTAGTTTTCCCAACAAGCTGCATAGTTTAAAAGCAGGTACAAATGCAAAATTTGTCACTGAAAAATATTCCCTAATTGGTACCTTGGAATGCTCCCTAAAATCATGAATATACTTATCTTGCTTCATACTCCATATCTACAAAACGGGAAATAATAAACATGCAGAATACAGAACAGTTAATTTCACAAATATTCTGGTAAAAAGACATTTACTGGAAAAAACGTCTTCTATAAAATAATTTTTTGATGGCAAACTATCGAAAAAAACATGCTATTGTGGAGTATAACCTTTGCAGTGTTATCGTCTGAACACGAGGCCAGTAATGAACCTGTGGGATCCCATTTGATACAATTAACTTCACTCTGAAATAGCATAAAGGTTGTTATCAGACAGTAAAGAGACATATAGAAGTACTACATTGCATTTAAATGAAATATCTTAATGTAATGTAATGCAGAACCAATAAGCTAGTTAACTGGAATTCAGTAAACCAAAGCATGTAATAAATGCTAACTTTGCTACCCCAATGAAGTCCCGCACTGCTGGCGAATTTGAAAAAAAGTCTACCCAAGTAGTCAAATACATTAGAAATTTGGGATTCATATAGAAAGCATCATCCCAAGGTTATCCACCAATTTGAGTAGTTAACTCAGCAACACATTTTTTTACTGTATAATCAGTAGGGGATAGTTTTCCCTCCCAAAAAGGTACAACACAGCATCAGTGTAACAGTGCAAAGCATATTCAAAACAAGGTAGGTGTATAAACCTGGTGCCCAATAAAAGTTTTTATTGGGAGGTTATCGCCAATCTTGCAAACATGAATCATGGTGTCAGTGGAGCTTGATGCAAACGATACATTGTTGCGCCAATCAACATCAAGTGTTGGACCTAAAAAAAGCCCAAATTTTAAAAATAAAAATAGAAGTTCATAAACATGGTTTTCTCACCAAGAGTTCTCTTTTAGAGTTTTTTTTTTTTGAAAAAAAAAAAAGAATATTATTGTAAAAAAAAAAATGACCTTTATGAAAAGCAAATTGTTGTTTCCATTTCTCTGCTTGAACATCCCATACAATTGCAGTCTCATCACAACTTCCAGTAAGAATATAATCTCCTTTCTTATTCCACTTCAAAGAAAGTATGGCTCCCTTGTGTTTGCTTAATGTACTCTTCAGTTCACCTGGTCAAAGCCCCGAATACATGATCAAAATAATGATTTTGATTGAAGTCATAAGAGCAAATTCAAATGCACACAAAATTGCCAACTTAAAAAATCAACAATATAATCAATGACTATATATACCACAAACGCAACTAAATCAGACACTAAGGTTTATCAAAATAAAGATATCACTTAATGAAGAAGGAAAGATAGAAGAAAGGGCCTACCATTAGTGGTCCAAATTCGTGCATGACCATCATAAGCACCGGTTGCCAGCAGTGTCCCCTCCCCCTGTACAACACAGCCACCAAAGATCAGGCTCTCCATAAGATATAAGTACGTACGAGTTACTATTAAATATATTTAAGTTTTAAATGCACTTTCGGACCCCTAAATTTTTTAAAAAATAAGAAGTTTTAGTCTCCCTATTTTAAAAATCAGCTTTTTGGTCCCCTGTTTAACTTTTCTCTGGATGTTGGTCCTTTTGTCTCGTTTTTGGGTCATTTTTTATGATGTGGTCTATTCATTTCTAACATGGCAACGCTTGTTAAGCATATTTTTGCTGACATGGATATTCAGTGAGGCTTAATAAGGGATGTCACGTCATAAATGAATAGGCCACGTCATAAAAAATGACCCAAAAAATAGATGGGGGACCAAAATCCAGAAAAGAAAAGAAAAACAAATATGGGACGAAAAAACTGTCTTTCAAAATAGGGAGACCAAAACTTCTTTTTTTATGAAAATAGGGGGACCAGAAGTGCATTTAAGGCTATATTTAATTAAATCGTGCAAAATATGAACCATGAGCAAAAGAGAAGAGGGAAAGATGAGCCCAGTCATTATCTTACAGTCCCGAATAACACCTAAGCAGTCTAATAGGCCCTTAACATGTGTGTAGGAGTAGGAGTAGGAGTAGGAGAAGAGGAACCATGGGCCTAGTAACAAAGGCCTGCAAATGGCATGGTTGGGAGGGAGAATATGGAAATATTTGGGGCAAGCTTGGGAGGGTCGACTGCACTGATGTCAGTCTTATTTTTCTTTTTCTGTTTCGCTTTCAGAGCATTCTTGCTGAACCGCAAGGAGCTTAGTTTAGCTCACATAATAGTATTCACAATTTTACATTTTGCAACGCCAAATAAATATCAATGGAGAAAAAATATATATTACACACACACACACACACCTAAAATGTTTGAATCAAAAGTTCAGGAAAAAAGTATCAGTAAAAAAATATATAAACCTGACATATTTTATTGATTTTAATACACCATCCTTCTATTTTCAAAACCTACACAAAATTATCCTTATACATTTCTTTTTCCCGTAAAATTATTCTGCTCAAGAAAGCTCCAACAGGTGAGAAAAAGATACAAACGGATGTGAAAAATCAAAAAACTAGACGGTACTTTGAAGTCACAATTAGTAATCATGGATTCAAATAAGAATATGCCATCAAACTCACATTCCAATCAAGTGTAGTGACATCTTTATCTTTACTCTTTTCATTGGTTGTACCCTTGATGTGTTGCAACACCAACACAGTTGAAGGGTCGTTCTTGGAATCTAATTTACGTGTCCGTTCAGCTATTGTCCAAATACGAGCTGTTGAATCCCCAGACCTAAAAGTTCAGAAGAGAACAATAAAAGTATTCTTTAAAACATGTTTCAAAATAAAAGAAAACAATCAATGTCCTCTATTATTATATTTATTTTATAAATAACAATAACAAGGGTGTGTAGAATCAGAAGGGCATGCAGAATCAGACGTTATTATCAGGAAGATAAACTACCATTTCCACGCATCAGATATATTTTACAACTAATAAAATGCAAGGCCTTTTTGATCCTATCATATTTTATTTCTTTCAATAGTTTTTAAGTATATGGAAAGCAACAGTTACTTAAAAAGAAGTTCTAAAAAGTTGATAAAATAATAGACAAAAGTTGTTAGGAAAAATAATTTTATTTTTGTTATAAATAAAATGGGGGAAAACCACCTGCCCTTGTCTATTCTAAGTTTCCATTAGTTTTCCAAATGACATAAAATTCTGTACTTCCATTGATGGTTCAAACTATAAGCAAAACTCAAACTAATTCTACACCAATTTAATGATAGTGTTCCTAAAATGCCTTTCAAATTTATTTATTTTTAAATAGAAAATACCTTTCAATGAATTTAGATTTGATTTTCCAATAACCTCTTTTATTGATACTAACGTTTAGATGGGCACTCTGCCCGTCAGTCTGCTCTTCTTATTGCGCTAATGAGTATAAATTACAAACAATAGTTTTTATAAAATTTTGATCAAGATTAATTTGATATTGATTAAAATTATAGGTATAGATAATATATATTTTGCACATTTATATTGTAACAAACTATACTTATCTTTTTCAATGATACCAACAATATAACAAGTATAATATCTTTCAAAAAAATATAACAAATATCATAAATTCTTCTCTTTTTAAATGACACCAACAAAATAGCATTCTTATGGTTAAATTTGCTTAAGGGTATAATTGGAAGGATATAAAGTCAGCCAAAAAACGTCCACTTTCTTTATATATAGTATAGAAGACAAAAGGTAGTTTAGAAAATGCAATATTTGTTTATTATATCAAGCATAGTAAATTTAGAATATTGCGCAAATGGAAATGTAAAATGGACAATACTGTGCACATGGGTTATAACATTTCTTCAACCAAAAAAAATTAATAATTAACGCATGTTTTATGCACACAAAAAAAAAAATTGTTAGGAAGATACCGACCCTGATGCAAGAAAGGATCCTGTAGGACTCCATGCACAAGCACATACCTAAGTGAATGGTAAACAGGCTCATTAACAGAAGAGTTAACAGAAGAAACCAAAACACAAACATGAAGCATTGAGGAAATACTTCACCTCTGACTTATGCCCTTCCAAAATTGTCACATCTGACTTAAGAAATTCACATGGCTGAGATGTTGATGTTGTACATATGTCCATGGGCTCTGGTCCTATACAATTGAATGAAAACTTTTCAATCATCTTTTGAAAGAAGCGTATCAACTGAAACAGACAACTAGTTTGCATTTGTCGCATATTCTCACATAGAGCAGGTGGGTACATGGGTTCTAGTGGTGTAAATAGTTGCAACTTGCAAGTAAATTGGAGATTTCAATGAGATATTCTCAATAAAAATAAAATACTCAGGATATTGAATAATGACATACGGCTGAAAACACATAATATGAAAGAGAATATTTCTAATCTTAAATCTGACAGAAGTGGCCAGTAGTAAACTGCTCATTCGAAATTCGCCAGGGCAGCAAACAAGATAACAGCTATTAATGAATTTTACTGATTAAAGAAACAAATATTTCAAAAATATGGTTGGAAGGAGATGGATAAAAGTCTAGTAATGGATGGGGAAAAAAATATTTACTAGCTATCCATATCATCAGGGAATCAATGTTATACCCATCACCGTCACTTTGTATAGTACCCACTCTTCATCGCCTAATCACCACATGCAAGCAATTGATGTATATTATGAATTTTGTAAGGAGTCATAGCAAACAAACAGGAATGCATGAACATAAAATGATAAAAACTAACAGAGGTATAGAATTGTATGACATTGATACTTGGGGAGAACTATTGATAAAAAATAATGCAGCTATACAACATGAAATGCCAAACATGCAACAGAGAACACTTTTATAGAAGACAATGTAAACCAAATCCATTGAACAGGTGGTTACCTCCAAATGCTCCATCCTCCTCATGCTTTACCTTAACCTTATCTTCTTTTTTAGTACTATTAACCTTATCTTCTTTTTTAGGATCTTCTTTTTTAGCACCATTAACCTTATCCTCTTGATCTGAGACCATTTCTCTACTTGTCTGATTTTCATTTGGCAGTTCCTGCTCTTTATGATTTTCTACCTTCTCTTTATCCTTTTCACATTCTTTCTCCCTTTCATGTGTTTCCTTTTCTCTTGTCAGTCCGCGGTCACCATCATGCTCTTTTTCAGATTCCTTATTTTTACCCTTCTGTAGTTTTCTTCTTCTTTCATTAATCATTTTCTTAAGTTCATGCACGTCTTTTGTGATAAGATCCAAAGGTTGCAAGAACGAAAAATCTTCATCGAAGTCTGCATCACACTGATAGGCCAACATTTATCAACATGAAACCCAGGTATGAAAAGCTTAAAAAGACGACTCAAACAGATGAACATTGTGCTGATAGTGAATACAAGAATACAAAAAGTAAAGAATGCTAACATTATTCAAGTTAGCTTCCATCTCCAAGAACTGTAGTCCCTTCTGAACAAATGTAACAAGAGCTCCTGGTGGTACCATATTTCCATCAATGGGGCATTTGTTAATGCCACCCTCATTCCCGAACACAAAAGCAGAATGAGAGAAACCTGCAGTCATAAAACCAGTAGCATGTAAACCAATTCAGTTGCTTTGCACGTTCATGTTATGGCCTTCTTATAAGTATGAAAAATATGTTTTCCTTTGTAGTAAAATAAAAATACTGTATTGTAAAATCAACTTCAAGAAGCTTTTCTCACTCTACTGGAAGTTCCTAGTGACCTATTCAATATGATCCCTTTAACACAACTTCAACAATGGGTTGTTTTTCATAGTTTTAGTTCTCTATTCAAAAATCACAATCATTCCGTAAATTCAAGCTTACAAATGAGAAATTGTAATCAGCATTTATTTTGTTAAAAATATTTACAAACAGTAATAAAACATGGGAAAATTCTTCTAGTGGGTTCTATTTAACAGATTCCAAGGTTATAAATAAGTTAGGGATGAAAAAAACATTTACTCTGCAAATCAGATGAGAGCCATTTCATTCATTTGTCTCAAACTCCATGGCTCAAAGTTTAATGGTTTACGATAGACCATTATGGCGTAAGTTGATCTATTTAGCCGACCCTACTTAGTGGGATCCGATTAAGACACATGGCTTTGCCTCTGACTAAAACACAACACAAAGAACCCTAGATAGCAGTAACCTGCTGTGGCGCAGCAAACCTAGCTATTGACTATATAATATGTACTATAATTTTGGTATATCATATACATTAATATTTAATAATTTAATACATCTCACTATCTCAGTATATATAAAGTTAAAAGCATTCAATAAACATTATCATATATAAAATTAGAGCGATTACATTCACCTAAGTTACAATATATCCCAAATATAGCAGAAAATATTGATGTCATTTGAAATTTAAAAATTTAAATAAAAAGACTAGTGAAAAATGATGAGTATTTATAAGAAAGATCATACAAAGGAAAAATGATACATCATACATGTTAACTTCTTTATTCATTTAGACAACAAGTTACATAGATCTGCAAATATTTTAGCTAAAAATTTCTTATATGACTAGTTTAACGTGACAATACTTCTCTCTCTCCTGCAAAACGAGCCAAAGTTTTGCAACATACAACATATTAGGTCAATCTAAACTTGGCAGCAAACAAAATAAAACTAATGACTTCATCATTGAAATCAATTAACGAACTGAATGTATATTATTATATGATCATAATTTAAAACACGATAATGTTTGGTACACCTAAGGTTTTTATTTTCCAGGGAAAGGACCTGTGATCTGAAGTTCGGTTGCGAGGTAAGTAAAGTGTCAAAAAATTCTTCCACCCAGAAATCGAACTCAGGTTCTCCTGAACAATTCATCCTTAGTGGAGCTCATTACCACTTGAACCCAGTTGCTTGGTTGTACACGTCAACCACTAGTCCCAGTTTGAATTTTGGCCAATTATTATATACCAAATAGCTATGAAGCACATATACTATTTTAATTAGGTGTGTCTCGGTGTCAAATATGTATCATGTCCGACACTGACAAATATGATTACATTGAATTAAGTCATTTTCTCAAATTATTATCCGTGGTTGACGTGTCTGGTATCTGTGTATATGCTTCATAACTAAAAAGTAAACCTCGTAACTAGAAATTAAACTCCATCCAATTTCACTACAAAACTATAAAAAGTCAAGTATCAACATCAAATATAAATTTTTCAGCAACAGATCTAACAGCATTAAACTACAATCGGGAGTTAGAAATCCCCCTAAGTTTGTGAACAGTGACTAGACCCTGATCTGGTAGCAACAACACTATAAGCGGTGGTTGAAAGCAATTGAAAACATTGAATATTTGAAATTCGTATAAAATCTAAGCCCTTGACATTTGGTTGACTGAAAAAGACCAAAGAAGAACGAAATAAAAGCGTAATAACGAAATTGAAGATGAAATAAAAGAGAATGAAGTAACCTGATTCTTGAAGGTAACGAAAAACGAGATAGTTGAGTTCGACGGAAGTGATGGAAGCCATGTTGCATCAGTGTGTGTGCAGAGAGAGAGAGAGAGAGAGAGAGAGAGAGAGAGAGTACTGTTTGTGTCAACGCGGCAGAAGACACTGGTGCGAAAAAGAGGCAGTAAGCGGCAAGTTCTATCTAATTCGCGGAAGAGGACGCTATGTAGTCTTCATAGTTCATACATCACCCTTCATTTCGTTCAACATAGGGGGAGAAATTGGAGATATGTAACTAAAAAATTTCTTAAACTTACAAAATTTCTCATCTTCATTTTTAGTCCTTCTTTTGGATAAAATTTTGCAAAAAAATTCATAATATTAAAAGAATCTCTTCCAAAAACAATTAAAAAATTTTAACAAAACATGAAATTAATACAAATTTTTATATTTTTTACGACTAAAATTCATATTTAATTTATGTTTTGGTAAAAAATTCTAATTTTTTTGGGATTTTCTTTTTACAATATTCTACATATTTCTGCACAATTTCATTAAAAAAATACAAAAGTTAACTTAAAAATAGGGACTAGAAGTAGTGATTAAAAATATTATAAAGACTAAAAGTTGAAGGAAAATTTTAGAGAGACTAAAACAAAAAGTTGGTATATTTATAGGGATCAAAAACATATTTAACCCTTAATTAAATAAATAATTAGATTTTTTTGAGAGCTAATCAAAATTCAAAACAATAAATAAAGCAAACTACTTCATAAGAAAGAAAGTTCCGACATCGTCGTTTATTAGACGATTGAGAAACCATATGAAAGAGTAGTATAGTTAGACATATTGACGTCGAAAGAGGCATCCAATTTCGTCGTGAAATTCGAATGTTCATTTCTCTCTTTAAGGGTGTGGCAAACAATGATGTTGCCTTGAAATATAATATTTTAATGTTTTGGATTAAAACATAATAGACATGGAAAGTTATGGATAGACTTGAATGAGGTTGATGCAAGTAAGAGAATCAGAATAGCAAATCAACTCATGAATACTCAAATTTTTTTGCCAAAATCTACTCATAATATATAGAACTTAACTCAGCAAGTAAAATGTCAATTGAACTTGGAATGAAACTGGATACACCAGACAAGAAGAAACCGGATGTAATAGGCGTCTCGATGCAACTACCGTCCACATTGAGGATGACACCCAGATAGTTATTGTTGTTCCGTTTAACAGTACGATCAACTATAGCAGCAATAAAATTGGAAGGGAACTAGTCATGAGAGCTTCAACCATGCTATGAATGTTGAAGGAACAGTGTTTTAAAGACCAAGTTTCGTTGTTCAGACACATCAAGTTTCTATGTCTCCAAGCCCACCAAACACCAGCTGAGAAACTAGAAGCTTGTGAGCTCAATGACCCTTCTTTGAGCTAATTGTGAGCGGACATAATGGAGAAAAAATCATTATTGGTGAACCCAAAGTGGTTCCAAATGATTCTTGAAAAAAAAAGGTAGGGAGCTATGTTTCTATGGTTGAGCAAAGAAAGGGTCGGAACAACATCGTCAAAGGTAGGAGTGAGAATAGACCAGACCACCTGTCAATGGTCTATGGTTTGACCTACTTAAAGCTCGGCTTGACCTAACTCGTTAATTAAATATGTTAGATTTAGGCTTTTAAAAAACTCATTAATTTAAATAGGTCAGGTTATGGCTTATAGAAAAGCCTACTAGGCCTACCAGACCGACTCATATATATGCAATAATATATACTCCATTATATTAATAAATTTTTGGTTCTTTCAAATTTTCAATACCACGATTTATTATTTTATTTTTCTTTTGCAATTTATTTACAATTTGGGATTTCCAATGAGTTAACAAACTCTTGGTATTACTCTCTTATTTCAATTCCAACGAGTACATATGGTATTACCCTTTTAATCTCTTACTATTGTCATTCTCATCTTATTCCAAATTACAAACTAAGGAACCCTATTAGCAACAAAAACAAAAGACAATAAGTCAAATCTATGCAATACAAGCTTGTTTGCCTCTACAAAACGGATGTACAAGCTCTACAAAATTTTATTCGATATACATGCAATATATGCTTATAAAGTGGAAATTTTTTTTGGATGTACAAGCTTTACAAAATTTTATTAACCTACCAACCTCTTAGGAAATATATGTTTATCGACCTTTTTTTTATAAATAAGTCAAATGTTCTATTTAATTTTTTTAAGGACAAATTAGGCTTCTAGACAAGATAATATGTGAGGTCGAGCTTTTAAAAAGATCAGGCCAAACTTAAAAATAAAGCCTTTACCAGGCTAATAGGTCAGACTTAGGCTTTATTATTTTCAACTAGGTCTAACCTATTTAAGCAAAGTTCAGCCTGGTTCGACCTATTCCCACCCCTAGTGACATGCAAGCCAAAAAAGAACTGAAACTTTTTAATGTCCAGATCCAAGACCAATTATGTAAAATGGTGGTGTGATTAACCTAATATGTGTGAGAAAGAAGCCAAACATAACCACTCTTGGTAATGTACACGTCGTTCTTATTATTTAACCAAATGAAAGCATTTTCTATAGAATCATTAAACTTGGTGTAGATGTTGTTGACAACGTCTAAAGCCACAATAGATAAATGCAAGTAGAGGATTTGGATATGAGGATCATTATTGTTAAGCACATTTATGACTGTTGGATGTAAATCACGAATATGGATATAAGGGACCAATTTTCCAAGGAAACCAAGAGCACTTGAGGGACTAAACCAAAAGTATGAGGAGCCAGATCCTGCACGCCAAGTATAGCCGTATTGGAGAAAAGATTTAGCACGGATGATGGAAGACCAAGTGGAAGACCCACTGGAATGATCACAAGTATGAAGGATTTTGGGGCCGGAAACATAGTGATTTGAGAGAAAATTCAACCAAAGTTTGTTTAAGGATTGGAGTATGTCCCAAACAAGTTTTCCAAGGAGACAAATATTTGCATCTTTGGCCGATCTCAATCCTAAACCACCGAGATGATTGGGACGAAAAAATTTCTTCCAACTTACCAAGTGATCATACCTTTGTTGTTAGAACCTCTCCAAATAAAATTGTGAGTAGTTTGATCAATACTATCACAAATGCTTTGCGGGAGCTAGGATATCTACATATAATAAGTTGGAATGGAGGATAACATAGAAGAAGCAAGAGCTAATATATGTGGTTTGTTGAGAAGGCTATTTTTCCAAGAAGCAAGTCGAGATTACATTTTCTCAATGATAAAAAGAAAATCACTTCGTTTGACCCGTCCTTTTAGTATTGGGAATCCCAAATATTTGTCAAGAAAGGTAGTGCTTCTTGTCTTGTCTTGAGGGGTAGTGCTTCTAGTTAGAGAAGTGGGCCTATTGATTTGTAGAGTAAAAAACTCTGGACTTTGACAGATTAATCTTCAATCCTGAAGCACGACTAAAACGATCAAACAAATCAGTGATGAATCTAAACTGAGAATTTATGGCCTTAGTAAAAAGAAGGACGCCATCTACAAATAGGAGGTGGGACAATTGAGGGTCGGCCTTGGATATATGGATGAGGTCCCAAGTCCGTTGAAGAACGACATTGTTGATGGCAAGGGAGAGCTTTTCCACACAAATGATGAAGAGGTAGGGCAAATTGGATCACCTTGTCTCAGACCATGAGTAGACTTGAACCAAGGCATCTTGTTCCCATTCTAAAAGATAGAGAAAGTGGAGGAGGTAACGCAGTGCATGATTAACCTGATGGTAGTGTTCGAGAAGCCAAAATCCTGAAAGCAAACGAGAGGAGAGAAGAGATTTTAATTAAGGCCCCATTTGGATTGAGCCTATTTTGAGCTTATGAAAAATAGCTTATGTAAATAAATAAGCTTTTATTTTAATTTATAAGCTCTCACTAACGAAAATTGTATCTTCATAAACTGTTTTTTCATAAACTACCTTAAAAACTTATAAATAATACATAAAAACTTATTTATTTGTATAAGTTGTTTTATATAAGATCTAAAATAAGCTAATCCAAACGGGGCCTAAAAATATGTTTGATTCACAAGGGAAGGGAAACAATTTTAAAATTAATTTAAATTTTTACCCTTATAATCTTAAAACACAATGTTTTGGTTTATCATCTCATAATGTTCTTCCCCCCTGCTTGCTAGGTTGATTTTTTTTTTCCTCCATAGTTTGAGTCTCTGTAGCTGGTTGTTATCGTTTTGGCTTTGCATAATTGGTTTTGTTTTGGTTTGTATTTAAATGTAATGAACAAAAATACACACCTTTAAATTGCATGTCTCCGCATTTTTGCTGCGCGCGTATTTTATCTTGTTTGGATAACCGTGTTTGTTTTTTTAAGTAAAGCAAAAATTGTCAAATACAAATAAAGCGAAAATTGTGTAACTTCCCTCATTAGTGGTTATCAAATTTGGTAAGTGTTGGTAACCACTTGTAGGGATGAGCATAGTTCAGTTCGGACCCAAAACTGTGTCCAAACCGAACTGAATTGTTTTTCAGTTCTTGAACTAAACCGAACTATAACGAAACAGTTCGAACCAAACCAAACTGGTGCACTGCTGTTAAAAAAAATATCTGCAAATATTGGTCCGATAATATCTGCAAAAAGTGGACCAAATGCTACATATAATTACGATTCTCAGTTGGTATTTCCTTTGTCTTCTTCATTGTGATGCTTTCCGGTGACAAGGTCACTGCCACTGAAGATATCGAATCTTCAATCCCACCGCCACCACCACCACCACACGATCATCAAAACATTCATTCTTCTCTCACACTACATTACTTCCACGGATCATGTCTCATCTCAGGTTCCACTAGCTTGCAACCGCCACGTCGTCGCTCTCCGACGTCTCAACCACCGTTTGGACCGGTCCTTCCACCATTTTCACTCCCTCCGATGCATAATTGTCGCTTCCAATTCGATTAATTCGAACATCACTACCGGCAGTGCTCCAAAAGTCTTCATCGGAGGTGTTGAGATTACTTAACCGGATCTGTTCAACAGCAGAATGGTTGTTGTTCATGGACCTCGCTAGATCAATCACTCATTGGAAATCACTATTGAAGTTCAAGGTTTCGTCTCTATGTTATCTTTGTTTTCTTGCAACGTAGTCTCCTTTCCGTTTCATCCTGAGCACTGTTCCAGTGCTCACGTTCACACTCTTGACGCCTACTGTGCTTCATACTAACAGTTCGGTTAATAACTGCCCTCTAAGTAACAGTTCGGTTAATAACTTTTATATATCAGTTCGGTTCAATATCAGTTCGGTTCAGTTCAACAGTTTGGTTCAGTTTTTGGTTTTTTTTCCCACCCCTAACCACTTGGGTGGTGTTACAATAAGCCAAAAAGTAGGGCATCCGTGCATTTCTTGCTTAGCGGCTTCGTAATTATAAGCATTTTGCATTTTCCAAAGAGCGGTGCTATTTTTTTACGAATTATGTTTGCAAGAAACGCAAGAATAACCTTTATAAAGAATAACAAAGTCAAAATAAAAAGAAGAGGTGGAATACATGGGAAAATGGAATAAAAATCAGCGAGCATATGCAATCTATTCTTCGCTTTCGTGCAGTTATCATTCGTAAAAACAATCATTACCCTTTTCCAAAATAAAGGGACGTGGTGTACAAGATTCGAAACAGGAGCATGGAAATAATCCGCCGAATGAGCTTGTAAAAAGTTCCAATTTTATGGTTTCTACTTTTTATATTTTTGTTCTCTAGAGCTTCTTTTTCTGCCGACTTTTTTCTGTATAAGAGCTTCTTGTAAAACATGTATAGCCCTAAACTGTAAAAAAAAAAAAAGATAGGCTACTAATGCCTTGTGTGTAACCTAACCCAGTAATGCTCTACCACAAAAGACTGCAGATACCTTCTAGATAGTTACTCAATGAGAACATACCTTGGAGCTATCTGGCAGTAGACCGAGAATGCAATATGATGATGATTATACAGACGGATGTGCAATAATTACAATTTGAAGTTAAAAGAATACACACTCCCTACTAGTTACTAATGATTATGCCATAAACTTACGACGGAGTTACAACAAAGGTTAAAACTTAAAGGAAAATGCTAACTAATGTCCCAGGGGCACTACCGAACCAAAATACAGTTCTATCAATATGGACAGTAAAAGTAAATAATTTGAGCAACTAGCCAAAGTAAGTTGGTGCATCTAAGGATCCTACATTCTGAAATCCAAAACGCAAACTGTATTATTAGAAAAACAGGCAGCAATCTTGTCACCCTCCTTGTTCCAACAGACCTCAAAAATACCTCCATTGCCATTGTATGTTTTAATGATCTTGCCATCATTCAAGGACCATATATTTATGGATTTGTCATGGGACCCACTGGCTAAATACTCACCATTGGGGCTGAATGCAATAGTATATACACGATCCCTGTGGAACCAAATAAACAAGTCAAAACCAAAAGAATTGGCTACATTCAAAGAAAACAACCAACTACCAGCCTGAAATGTTGCCAAGAAAACAACCAGATAAACTAGAATAGAAGTTTAGCATTTTAAGTAAGAAATGAACGTTAGGACTTCTAGTTTAGTTGACCGCTTAATAAAAAGCAGGATGATGGGAGGAGGAATTCTTAATTTATTTTTCCATCCATATATTCTTGCCACTAATATAGCATAAAAAGCTGAAAAAGACGGTACCTGTGTCCATTCAAGCTATGAATTAGTTTCCCGAGTTCCGGGTCCCATAGCTTTACGGTAGAGTCAACTGATGCACTGTACAGAAGGAATGACTAAATAGTGTCAAAAGGAAGCAATTTTCCGTCTAGTATTAAGAGAAAAATAAAAAACAGTTCACTGCACAAAATATTGTTTTTAATATAAAATTAAGTAAATATGATCTAGAAGTCATTTTCTTGTTTACCTAAAACTCTTCAAATTCTTGTTTTTATAAAAAGAAAATAGAAGTTTATGATAAAATTAGGAAATAAAACAATTTTAAGAACTAAGAGATTCGAAATACACTGAAAACTTGAAGAATTTTGTAGAATGTGATGAGGGGGGAAATTTGAGTGTTTTGAGTAGAATTTGATATTTTGAACGGTGGGTAGCGGAACAAGGTTTAAAACAATATAGTGGATTCAACTTATGAAATTTTGAATAGATTATGACAATTTGAGAGGCTAAATCAGCTCAAAGCCTCAAAGTATTAGTTTTTATCACAAGAGCACAAAAAATTATTAGAAAACCAATATCACACATTAGCTAGTAGAGAAATTGTGAGTGCAATTAACCAAATTTAAAAAGACAACAAGCATAGATGCAGGTGCAGGCGCAGATATCCGGTCACCATAATCAAACTAAACAATTTTATATGAAAAACTACACAGCAACAATTTAATAGAAATTCTACTGCACTGAATATACAGCATGTAATTTATTGTTAGACTATCCCAGCTGACCCCTACGAACAGAGATCGGTAAATTAGAGACTACAAAACAAAGTCGCCGTATGTAAATAGTTTCTCAAAGTGTGCGGAAACACAAACAACTTGCTGAATTATATGCTTAAGAGTATAAGTTCTAATTTGAAGCGTTCTATAAGAACAGGCATTTAGTTAAACTGTATGTCCAAATACTCCCTTAGAGCACACCATACTTTAATTTAAACATATGCACTGATCAGTTAGCAACCTAAGATTCAGGTCACGAGGAATACAGATTATAGGGTGAACTAATTCTGTGAGATATCATCAATTAATAAATCCATGCAAGTCAATGAAGAGCATTGAAAATAAGAAGCTATAATACCTAGCCAACACCAATTTCTTATTAGGGTTATTTGTAGCAGGACCAGTTGGGCTCCATCTGATAGCATATATCTCCTACAGAAAGAAATAAAAATCATTATTTAGATTTCCCAGCAACCTGTATAGTTCAAAAGCATGAATATCCCCTAATAGGTACCTTGGAATGCTCCCTAAAATCATGAATATACTTATCTTGCTTCATACTCCATATCTACAAAACGAGAAACAATAAACATGCAGAATACAGAACAGTTAATTTCACAAATATTTTGGTAGAAAGACATTTACTGGAAAAAACGTCTTCTATAAAATAATTTCTTGCTGGCAAACTATCGAAAAACATGCTATTATGGAGTATAACCTTTGCAGTGTTATCGTCTGAACACGAGGCCAGTAATGAACCTGTAGGATCCCATTTGATACAATTAACTTCACTCTGAAATAGCAGAAAGGTTGCTATCAGACAGTGAAGACATATAGAAATACTACATTGCATTTAAATGAAATATCTTAATTTAATGTAGAACCAATAAACTAGTTAAGTGGAATTCAGTAAACCAAAACATGCAATAAATGCTAACTTAGCTACCCCAATAAAGTCCCACACTGCAGGTGAATTCGAAAAGAAAAAAAAGTCTACCCAAGTAGTCAGATACATTAGAAATTTGGGATTCATCTAGAAAGCCTCGTCCCAAGGTTATCCACCAATTTGAATAGTTTGAAGAACCAATTTGAATAGTTAACTCAGCAACACATTTTATTGTATAATAAATGCAGTAGGGGATAGTTTTTCCCTCCCAAAAAGGTATAAGCACAGCATCAGTGTTCCAGTGCAAAGAATAATAATTTAAAACAAGGTAATTGTATAAACCTGGTGCCCGGCAAAAGTTTTTACTGGGTGGTTTTCACCAATCTTGCAAACATGTATCATGGTGTCATTGGAGCTTGATGCAAATGACACATTATTGCGCCAATCAACGTCAAGTGTTGAACCTAAACAAAGCCGAAATTAAAAAAATAAAAATAGAAGTTCATAAACATGGTTTTCTCAGAGAGTTCTTTTTTAGAGTTTTTGTAAAAAAAATAAATAAAAGAACATTATAGTAAAAAAATTACCACTGTGAAAATCAAATTGTTGTTTCCATTTCTCAGCTTGAACATCCCATACAATTGCAGACCCATCGAAACATCCAGTAAGAATATAATCTCCTTTCTTATTCCACTTCAGAGAAAATATGGGTCCCTTGTGTTTGCTTAATGTACTCTTTAGTTCACCTGGTCAAAGACCCGAACACATGATTAAAATAATGATTTTGATTGAAGTCATAAGAGCAAATTCAAATACACAGAAAATTCCCAGCTTAAAAAATCAACAATATAATCAATATATATACCACAAATGCAACTAAATCAGACACTAAGATTTATCAAAATAAAGGTATCACTCAAAGAAGGAAAGGCAGAAGAAAGGGCCTACCATTAGCGGTCCAAATTCGTGCTTGACCATCATAAGAACCGGTTGCAAGTAGTGTCCCCTCCCCCTGTGCAACAGCAACCACAGGTCAAGCTCTCCATAAGAGATAAGTACGTACGAATTACGATTAAATATATTTAAGTCTTAAATGCATTTTGGTCCCCTAAATTTAAAAAAACATAAAAGTTTTGGTCTCCCTACTTTAAAAATCGGTTTTTTGGTCCCCTAAATTTAACTTTTCTCTGGAAAAAAGTATTAGTAAAAAAATAGATCAACCTGACAAATTTTATTCATTTTAACACAGCATCCTTCTATTTTCAAAACCTATACAAACCACCCTAATAAGAACAAAATTATCCTTATACATTTCTTTTTCCCACAAAATTGCTCTGCTTAAGAAAGCTCCAACGAGTGAGAAAAAATAGAAACGGATGTGAAAAATCAGAAAACTGGACAAGAACTTGAAGTCACTATTAGTAATCGCAGATTCAAATAAGAATATGCCATCAAACTCACATTCCAATCAAGTGTAGTGACATCTTTATTCTTTTCAGTGGTTGTACCCCTGATGTGTTGCAACACCAACACAGCCGAAGGGTCGTTCTTTGAATCTAATTTACGCGTCCCTTCAGCTATTGTCCAAATACGAGCTGTTGAATCCCCAGACCTAAAAGTTCAGATGATAACAATAAAAGTATTCTTTAAAACATGTTTCCGAATAAAAGAAAATGACCAATGTCCTCTATTAATCTACTTATTTTCTAAAGAAGAAATAGATAACAATAACAAGGGCGTGTAGAATCAGAAAGGCATGTAGAATCAGAAGTTATTATCAAGAATATAAACTATCATTTCCAAGCATCAGATAGATTTTACAACTAATAAAATGTAAGGCCTTTTTTATCCTATTATCTTTTATTTCTTTCAATAGTTTTTAATGACATGGACAGTAACGGTTAAATAAAAGTTCTATAAACCTGATAAAAAAAATAGACAAAAGTTGTTAGGAATTTTTTTTAAAAAAATTGTTAGAAATATCAAAAAGGGGAAAAACCACTTGCCCTCGTCTATTCTAAGTTTCCATTAGTTTTAAACGACATAAATTGTATAATACCTCCAGTTTCGAATATAAGCAAGTTTAGTGGATCAAACTATAAGCAAAAACTCAAACTAATTCTACACCTATTGAATGATAGTGTTCCTAAAATACCTTTCAAATTTATTTATTTTTTGAATAGAAAAAACCTTTCAATGAATTTAGATTTGATTTTCCAATAACCTCTTTTATTCATATGATGGGTAGTTTAGAAAATGCAATATTTTTGTATTACATCAAGCATATTAAATGAGAATATTGCGCAAATGGAAATGTGCAATGGACAATACTGTGCACGTGAGTTATAACAAAATTACACACATTTCTTCAACAACAAAAAAAATTAATAGTTAACACATGTTTTATGCACACAAAAATATATTGCGAAGAAGATACTGACCCTGATGCAAGAAAGGATCCTGTAGGACTCCATGCGCAAGCACAGACCTAAGTGGATGGTAAACAGGCTCATTAACAGAAGAGTTAACAGAAGAAACCAAAACACAAACTTGAAGGATTGAAGAAATACTTCACCTCTGACTTATGCCCTTCCAAAATTGTCACATCTGACTTAAGAAATTCACATGGCTGAGATGATGTTGTAGATATGTCCATGGGCTCTGGTCCTATACAATTGAATGGAAAAATTTCAATCATCTTTTGAAGGAAGCATATCAATTGAAACATACAACATAGAGCAAGTAGGGACATGGGTTCTAGTGCTGTAAATAGTTGCAACTTGCAAGTAAATTGGAGATTTCAATGAGATATTCTCAATAAAAATAAATACTTAGGATAATGAGTAATAAGGATTAAGGACATAGCTGATAGCACATAATATGAAAGAGAACATTTCTAATCTTAAATCTGACAGAAGTGGCCAGTAGTAAACTACTCATTCAAAATTCGCCAGGGCAGCAAACAAGATAACAGCTATAAGTGAATTATTATACAGATTAAAGAAACAAATATTTCATAAGTATGGTTGGAAGGAGATGGATAAAAGTCTAGTAATGGATGGGAAATAAAAAGGTTTACTAGCTATCCATATCAGCAGGGAATCAATGTTTTACCCATCACTGTCACTTTGGGGAGAACTGTTGATAAATAATAATAATGCAGCAAAACAACATGAAATGCCAAACATGCAACAGAGAACACTTTTATAGAAGATAATATAAATCAAATCAGTTGAACAGGTGGTTACCTCCAAATGTTCCATCCTCCTCAAGCTTTACATTAACCTTATCTTCTTTTTTAGCACCATTAACCTTACCTTCTTTTTTAGCATCTTCTTTTTTAGTACCATTAGCCTTATCTTTTTTTTTAGCATCTTCTTTCTTAGCACCATTAACCTTATCTTCTTGATCTGAGACCATTTCTCTACTGATCTGATTTTCATTTTGCAGTTCCTGCTCTTTATGATTTTCTACCTTCTCTTTATCCTTTTCACATTCTTTCTCCCTTTCATGTCTTTCCTTTTCTCTTGTCAGTCCACGGTCACCATTCTGCTCTTTTTCAGATTCCTTATTTTTACCCCTCTGTCGTTTTCTTCTTCTTTCATTAATCATTTTCTTAAGTTCATGCACGTCTTTTGTGATAAGATCCAAAGGTTGCAAGAACGAAAAATCTTCATCGAAGTCTGCATCACACTGATAGGCCAACTTTTATCAACATGAAACCAAGGTATGAAAAGCTTAAAAAGACGACTCAAACAGATGAACATTGTGCTGATAGTGAATACAAGAATAAAAAAAGTAAAGAATACTGACATTATTCAGGTTAGCTTCCATCTCCAAGAACTGCAGTCCCTTCTGAACAAATGTAACAAGAGCCCCTGGTGGTACCAAATTTCCATCAATGGGGCATTTGTTAATGCCACCCTCATTCCCAAACACAAAAGCAGAGTGTGTGAAACCTGCAGTCATAAAACCAGTAGCATGTAAACCAATTCAGTTGCTTTGCACGTTCATGTTATGGCCTTCTTATAAAGGGCAGCCCAATGCACTAATGCTCCCGCATATGCAGGGTCCTAGGAGGTGTAATACTATAACAAGAACAGCAAGATCACCACAAAAAACACTATATGTTGTTTAGTTTAACTCGACAATACTTCTCTCGCTCTTCTCCAAAACGTGCAAAAGTTTCGCAACTACAACATATAAGGTCAATCTAAACTCGGCAGCAAACAAAGTAGAACTAACAAATTCACCAATGAAATCAATTAACGAACAGTCTCAGTTTGTTTATTGATCAATTATAATTATATAATAAAAAGTAAAACTCATAGCTAGAAAGTAGAAATTCATCAACAAATTCCCTTGAAAACTATAATTCAATTCAAGTGTCAACATCAAATCGTATCAATTTTTCAGCAACAGTGACTAAACCCTAATTCGGTAGCAACAACATTATAACCGTTAGCTCGAGTGAATTGAAAACATTGAATATTCAAAATTCGTATAAAGTCTAAACCCTTGACATTTGGTTGACCGAAAAAGATTAAGATTAAGGAAAGACCGAACGAAGAAAATGTAAAAATTGCGTAATATTGAAATTGAAGATGAAATACCTGATTCTTGAAGGTAGCGAAAAACGAGATAGTTGAGTTCGACGGAAGTGATGGAAGCCATGTTCGTTGAAGAGAACGGGTTTCGAGATTATTTTTTTTGTTTGGTGTAAATGGTTTGGGGATTTTGGAGAACGAAAGTTATAGTAAAGTGATAAGCATGAGTGAGTGAGTGTATGTGTGTCAACGCGGCAGAAGACACGGGTGGGAAAAAAGGGCAATAAGCGGCAAGTCCTATATAATTCCCGGATGAAGAGGTTCAGTGGCCTTTACAACCGTCATCAACTAAACTACTAGCACCTACACATCACCTAGCCTACTACTACTAATATGTATTTTTCGAGTGAATAGGTAAAAATAAATCCTTAACATTCGTCAAAACTCATTTTTAAGAAACTTTAAATGTCCCCTAAAATTATCAAACGTTTGTCAATTTATCCTCTTTGTCAATTTCAACTGTCTGTCAACATTATGTAGCATTATGTAGCGTTTGACTGTTTATGTGCATTGTCACGTGTATGACGTGTCTTGTCACGTTATAGGGGTAAAAAATTTCTCAATTAATGATTCACTATTGATGCATGTTAGAGGGGGGAGAAGAATATTGTGTTTGTCATGGGGAAAAAATTAGCCCTGTGACGTGGCATGACACGTCAGACATTGTCACGTAGACAGTCAAACACCACATCATATTGACTAACTGTTGAAATTGATGGAGGGAGAGGGGGCAAATTGACCAACGTTTGACAATTTCAAAAGGGTTTTTGAAATTTCTTAAAAATCAAGTAGGTTTTTGACGAAAGTTACAATTTCGGACGGGGGAGGAAAATGGGTTGTCTATTCACTCGTATTTTTTCCCTAAAAAAAATTAATATATGTTTATCTTGTATGTATTTTTTTTTTAGTTGCTTTTTTTTATTATTTAACAATTTTAAAAAAAATCATGATATATTAAAATCTAATTTAAAAAAAAGGGAAAAACACATAAGACAAAATAAAAATCAAATTTTTTATCGTCATCATCAACTTCTTTACCTTCATCGTCAAACTCTTCATCAAATTCAATCAACTAAATACAATTTAAAAAATCAATAGAATCAAAATTCATTCAACACCATTAACAAACATAAAAATCTAGATTTCTCTAATTAAAACCCATAACATAATGTCTCTACCCTCTCATCACTTTCCCCCTTCCTTCAAATCCCTTCATCCTCCGCGCATTGTTGCCATTGTTGCCATTGTTTCCTCATCTGATTCTGATCATTCCAATGTCCTTCTTCATCGTCATCAGTCTTTCATCACAATCATCATCATGATTATCAATCTTAACCCATTTTCGGATCTAAACTCATCATCAATCTTTTGCAATTAGAAACAAACCTAGTCCAAATTCCTTAAAACTGAATGTTGAAGTCGAAATCCATGTGAACATGAATTAAAAGATTGAAGTGTAAAACTTGGTGAAAGTGTAGTGTAAGACATACTAAATATGCAGGCATCATTAGCGGCCTCCGGCATGCCACTAACCGTACTATATTCAACATTACCTATATTGTATGAGTGTTATGTAGATTCGTTAGTGTATCCAGTATTGATCATTGACTTGCTATTGATTGAGTCATGAGATACCTAAAAAGAACCATGGACCATGAATTGCATTATCAAAGGTTTTCCATTGTCTTTGAAGGATATAATGATGCTATCACGCTGATAGGAAAACTCTATCAAATGATTCCTAAGTGACTAGTTGCTACATATTTAACATTGTTGGAGGGCATGTTTCTTGAAAATCTAAGAAACACACAATATTGGCTAACTTCACTATGCAGTCTAAAATGATAACACTATCGACTACTAGTGAAGAAGCAAATTGGTTGAGATGCTTGCTACTAAGGTTGACAATGATCCGAACCAACTCGACAATAGTTCGAAACTCGATTCGACAATTATCTCGTTGAACTTGGTTCATAAACCAAATGAGCTGAAAATTAAGTTCGTTAAATAAATGAGCTAAACTTGAGTTGTATATAGTTTGATTCGATTGGTTCATGAGCTGGCTCGATTATATATGTGTGTGTTAGTCTAATATTTATATACTTGTTTTTAGAGGAATTATTACTAATTTAATTAACAATAATTATAATAAAAGAGAGAAAAAAAATAAGAAGTTAATAATATATTTGTACATGCTTTTAACTAAATACATATGTATACTAAAACTAGTCCCACATCGGGGAGTTTGAAAACATTTAACAGGAGAAGTAGATATAAAAAGAGAAGTGCGCTGCACTTTATATGGAGTACGATACTGCATGGACCGTGACACACAACCGTTGTTATAGTTTTCATATAATTATAAAGATTTACATGTTTTAGTTTTATTTTATTTAGTTCAATTTTTGTTTTTGTTTTTTAAATTAATTAAAAGGTCAGGCTATATATTTGGACAAAAAAAAACTCTTGTTAAATGAGTTGAACCCAACGAGCTGAATCGAGTTGTTCATGAACTTTAAATGAGCCGAATTTAAGCTAAAAAAAAAGTTCGTATCGAACTCAAGTTAAGCTCGGATGAGTTCGGTTGAGTCATATGTCGTAATTACAACATTGTTAGATAATTACTCTCTAATGGAGCTATTATAGTGGATCGTGCACGCATTGATGAATTTATCTAAAAGAAATGCACACACTAATAAAAAATTGCTCATCATTTGACAAAACGATTAGTTAGAGAGAGTCTTGAAAACATCAAATTATATGAGACTACTACTTTTAGAGAAGTGAATCACTCATGATGGAAACCGACTTAAAAGAATGAAGATTTCAAGAATTGGGTTTAGTGGTATTAACAAATTGCAAAGTGACATGAGATGAAAATGCTATAATAAATAAAAAGAAGCATGATTTGTGAAGCGATAAGAGAAATAAAAACTCTTGATAAGATATAAACTCTATGCAGAATGAAGTACCTAGCTACTAGAGTATACCCTTGATAGACTCACTCACATTTGTGAGTGTAAAAATTTTGGTCGCTTCCTATGAAATTCTAAACAAAATATGCTCCTTAATTCATTTCTTCAACTGTCAAATACAGAAGCTAGCTTTAAGATTCAATTGAATAAATCTCATTCAATAAATTTTTTGAAAGCGAATGCAATATCATAAACTCAATGTAAATCCATTAACTAAGGCAGTCACAAGAAATAAAACAAACATAACCAGTATCCAGGATGCAACATTGTTCATTTTATAATTAGGAATTAGGATTTGAATTACAATTGGCTACTGGGAGATTCACCAATGCAAACAGCCAATATAACATGAAGAGCATCTTTAATCTTTATCAATGGTGGAATAAACAATTGACATTGTGGCTTCCATTTTACCATCCAATGGGATAGTGAATATTATTCTTGTGTTTGGAATATATGGAATAGGTTTTTCAAGGGAAACAAGGAGGGTGGTGGTGTTGTTGTTTTTGGGTAATTATTATTATTAGGGTTAAATATGTTTGTAGTCCTTACATTTTGCACCCCTTTAAAGAATAGTCCATACATTTCATTAAATGTTTTTAAAATCCTCACATTTTATCTTCGTTATCAAAATTAGTCCATGATGTTAATTCTCTAACGGAATGTTGATGTGGCAGTTAGTGGGTCTTAATTATTTTAAGGTTAAATATGTTTTTGGTCTCTACATTTTGCGTGACTTTAAAAAATAGCCCTTGCATTTCAATAAATATTTTTAAAATTCCTATAATAATAAGGATTATTCTTCAAAGTCACGCAAAATGTAGGGACAAAAAAAAAATTAACGTTAAAATAATTGGGATCCACTAACTGCCACATCAACATTCCGTTAGAGAATTAACAACAGAGACTAATTTTGATAACGGAGATAAAATGTGAGGATTTTAAAAATAATTAATGAAATGTAGGGATTATTTTTCAAAAGGGCGTAAAATGTAAGGACTAGAAACATGTTTAACCCTTATTGTTATTTTATGAATGCATGAAGATGAATACATTGAGGAAGAAAGAAGATGAATAAATGTAAAAAAAGATTAGGTGTTGGTAGTGTACTCTTACTTCCACTAAACATACACAATTTAATGATTGTATTTTCAATAAAAAAATCAAACACTTGTATATAATTAATAAGAATTAAGATCTTTCGTTGATCATTATCTATGATGTTGGTTCATCTTAAACGTTAAAATTAATAGAAAAAAACAATTTAACTAACGAAAACAACATCAAAAATGTAGCGACGATTAATTAGAGAAACAAAATGAAAATCATAAACAAATTAAATGACTAAATATATAATTTATCCTATAACTTTTAGAGTTAAATATGTTTTTGGTCCCTATAAATAAATAAATTTTTCGTTTTAGTCTCTCTGAAAAATTTCTGTAACTTTTAGTCCTTAAAAAATTTTCAATCACTATTTTTGATCCCTTAATTTGACAAAGTTCCAACAAATTGGCAACTTTCTGTCAAAGTACACATAGACAAAGATAATTTATGTTGATGATGTAAATCCGATCAAACATGGGAAAAGGTCATTAATTAATGTTCC
>Ga0315914_1001318_pt1 | contig 36604 bp, 22 predicted proteins | sample MpolenodulesMG_FD_203920 | JGI IMG/M metagenome (GOLD analysis project Ga0315914, IMG submission 203920) | Medicago polymorpha root nodule microbial communities from Los Angeles, California, United States - elongated nodules | ecosystem: Host-associated > Plants > Roots > Nodule | place: USA...
TATATATATATATCGAATAACCAACCTGGTGTTGAGGAGGAGAGGCCTCTTCTTGAAGCTTGGAGGGTTGCTCTTTGTTTACTTCCATTGAATTGAATAGAAACTTTGAGTATGTTGATGAGTTCAACAAGCTGGAATGTCTATGAGAAATTATGAAGACACAATTGGGCTTTTATACATTAGTTAGACAAATACACTTTAGAGGTAAGGGATCTCATTATCTTACCCACAACTTGTTGATCTGACACAGCTTCTCCACAAGCCTTCATCTAATTCACTACAGATAATAGTTTAGAGATGTAATCATTGATCCTTTGATCATCCTCCATAAGCATCAACTCATATTTCCTCCTTAATTATTGAAGCTTCACTTGCTTCACATTTTCACTACCTTCATAGTATTTTGCTAAAATGTCCCATGCCAGCATGCCTCCTTGGATCTTGTTATCTTTGAAATCTTCTCAAAGTGATTAAAATCTACATTTTGCTGAATGTAGAACAAAGTCTTGTAATCTTTTTTCTTCAGTTATTTGAAAGCAGCTCTCAGCACATCTGTAGCATTTGCACCAAATAACGACTTCATCAATGCACTCCACCTTTCCCAATTCTTCCCATCAAGAACCAGAATATTTGTTCCAAAACCACCATTGTTGGCCATGATTGCTACGCAAGAAACTTCTGAATTTCACACTTCACTTGTTTTTCCCTGAAAAATTCGCCCCTCACACTTACACTCGTGTTTCCCTGAATATTAACCCAAGGATCTAGATGCCAATTATTAGCGTAACTTTTGTTTCTTAAAATGCAAGCAATCTCAAAATTAGGGTTTGATGGAGGAAGAAGAAGATGAAGGTGGTTAGAGTTAGTTAGAGGTTGTTGAAAGAGAAAGAGAAAATAATGGAAAGTTGTTATTATTTCATTGATTATGAATATATGAGTTACAAGCATATTTATATACATGACTTAGAGTGCAAGTCACTTGTAACATACTAATAAACTCATCCAAAGCAAAACTAAACACAATTAACTTCTACTAATCAAGATTATGGATTAATCTCAATCTAATAGTTATTATAGTACATCCAAATTTCACATTATGCACCACAGAATCCTCTAGATAGTATCCTCCACCTTGCCTTTGCTGCAAAACCGAACACCTATAACTTCTGTTTTAGTTTGAACTTGGTTATTGTTACAACTGAAAAAGTAATATCATTAAGAGTACGAACTTGTATTAACTTCCCCACAGACTCTTATTACTAGCCTTGCTAGAACTCAAACAAGTATACGTCATTAAGAAATCAAGAAAATCGGAAAACAACCCTTATGTCAACATCTTTAAAAGTTTAGTTAGAGGCAATATATATGCTGCAAGTTAGACACAGAAAACTAAAGTAGATACAATATAAAAAGGAACCAAGAAATCAGTAACTATTCGAGAACTCATTTGCTTAACATTTTATAAAAGAGGTTTAGTGTAAGGAAAAAATCCAAAGTAGTTAACCTATAATCAACATTCTGTCAAACCAATAAGAACTGAATCAAATAAAACAATGCTACTTTCATTCTTGTCACAAACTAAACTCCAAACATAATAATAACAAATCAATATCTTTCAGGCGACATTATACAATGATATTACAAAGTTTTGCAAAACATAAAGTATAATTTGTGTCTCTACCCAAGTGACTTGCAATTTATGATCCCATTGATTCTAAATTATAACATGAAAATAAAAGCTCCAAATTAGAAAAACTATGTTTAAAAAAGTTGCATGCATATTTACCTTAACCAAGATATGATGTCCCCGGCAGCGGCGCCAAAAACTTGACAGGGCCGCAAGTGAACGACTGTGTCGTTTTAGTATAAAAAGGGATGTCGTATCCACAGAGACCAATTTAAAAATTACCGAAGTTCGTCGTCACTTTGTTTATCTAAGGCTATATCAAAATATTTTGGAATTTGTGCGGAATAAAAAGGTTTTAATTAATTAATGGACGAGTAGAGACCAAAACAACGGTTTCCGTCGACTTCCGTCACTCAAGTAAATTATTGCGCTAGTTAAATGGTAACGAGATAATTAAAGCTTCTTGTAGAATTTATCGAACAAGAGACAATATTTGCTTTCACAACACATTGTCGGAATTTTTAGATGTGTAACAACCTACTTTCGTAGCGTATAATTACAGGCCTAAAAATTCCATTTTCTAAATTCAATAAACTCTTAATTAAAAGAAAATAAATGCTTTCGCTATAACCTTTTCTATTAAAAACTTGATATTTTTGTACGTCGGATATCGTTTTCGCTCTTTCAATGGGTAAATGATATCTCGGTATCTCTACTTTCGTAGTAGATTTTTAACAATTACAAACCAGAATTTTTCAAAACAATTGTTTAAATTCTCGTTACACTAAAAGAGGCGCGTAATTTACATGAGTTCCGTCGGTACATTTTGAAGCAAAAAGTCCACTACTCCCTCTGGTATTGATGAAGGTTTGTGTGTTTTAATTATCAGCGACCTCAAGTTACGCAAGGAAGGGAAATAAATTTTCCGAATATCAGGAACTAAGTAGAGTCTAAGTAATGAGAAAGGATTAGAATGAATTTATCGCAATTCATACTTTTGACAAAAATTATAAATAGGTTAAATGTGCAAGAGTCAGTGATTCAATATTAGCAAGCTCAACCAGCCCGTTGAGTAAAACCAAAGGAGTATCGACCGAAGTTGTCTCTGAACTTAATAAATGAATATTTATATTTTTGATAGAAGAGAGAATGCTTTTGCTGAAACAGAGTTTTTGATTAGGAATACCCATAAAATTAAAGCCACAAAGTTTTGGAGTAGATAAAACAACTTTACAATAGTCATAAGGAGATGTTACTATTGTTGAATTGACAAGTGTGACACTTGAAATGTAGAGGTTTTGTGCATCAAGAACTATACAGTACTTAACTATCAGACTATTCAAGCTCTTAAATGCCATGGAAAGCAAATAACTGTTTGTGATAGTGGTTATAGAGTGGTGTTTGATAAGATCACTTGTATAGTCAACAATGACTCTACTAATCCACAATGATCATAGGTCCAAGGAAAGGAAATGTTTATAAAATAAATTTCTCTGAACTGGTTGATCAGAAGGTTGTTTGTCTTCTGTCAGTGAATGATGAAAAGTGGCTCTAACACAAAAGATTAAGTCATGCTAACTGGAGGTTAATCTCCAAGCTTAGCAACCTAAAATTAGTCAAAGGACTACCAGAGCTGCAATATCATTCAGATGCTCTCTGTGGAGCATACCAGAAAGGAAACATTGTTAAAACTTCTTTTAAACCTAAAAACATTGTCTCTACCTCTGGACCTTTGGAACTGCTTCACATTGATTTATTTGGACTAGTTGTGACTGCATCAATCAACGGGAAGAAGTATGGCTTAGTCATAGTAGATGACTATAATAGGTGGACTTGGGATAAATGCCTCAGAACTAAGGATGAAGCATATGATGTTTTTAGCATCTTATGCACTCAAGAACAATTTGAGAATGATTTGAAAATTCTCAAATTCAGAAGTGATCATAAAGGAGAATTTGAAATGAGTCATTTGAAATTTTTTGTGAAAAACATGAAATTTTCCATGAATTCTCTTTTCCTATAAATCAACGACATAATGGTGTTGTAGAAATAAAGAATATATGTTATATTAACACTGCTTTGTCATTGTTCTTCGTTCATTTTTTATCCTAGTGGAATATCTGTTATATTTTCTTCGACTGTAACATCAAAATCAAACACCAAAATCAAGAATAATCACGTTTTGAAATCGTAGTTCAGGAAATCTATATTGGTTGAGAATTTTAGGGGCAGAGTTCAGAGTTATATTTATGGGTATCTGTTAGCCTATAAATTTTAAGGCTATCTTAAATGTAGTCAAACTAAGGCTGACCTTATAAAATCGAAGGAAACGATATCTTTTTCATATCTAGATATTTGATTGAAGGTTGGACTTGCTGGAAATACTCGAAGTGTGGATTTCAGTTCGATAAAGCGGAAAAATATCGAAGAGCAGTTCGTTTCTGGATAAGGTCGAGCAACGAATATTTCTAAGGGATAATTGTTTGAATTTTAAAACGAACAGATATTTGTTGTCCGTTTTTAGCAGTTGTAGTTTCAAATCTTGATGTAGGTAGTTATTTCTATTAGTATAAATAGGAGTTTTTCTTATGGAAAAGTGGTCACAATTCAATCATACACAAAACATACACTCAAACTATCCGCATTCAAGATAGAAACGAGTCACAAGTTGCAAATGTATGAACATGTGTACCGATTTACATTCAATCAATGTAATTTAAGTTTGTTTTCTTAAATATCTTTGCAATTTACTTGTTCATTTCAAGCAATGTCTTTTATTCTTGTTTAAAAGTAACTTCGACGGATTTAACTGGGTTAGATTCGACAGTTATCTTTATATTTTTCTAAGTTATTGAAGAACAGTCATAAATTTCTGGGAAATGAAAAGTACAATATGTCCTTAAGATTTATTGGTTGATCTTGCAAGTAATTAATTTTAAACCAGCGGTTGTTTACAAAAAAATCAGTGTAAATAGTATCTTCGTGTTTCATAACCGTGTTTTAAAGCTTTCCTTTTAATAAGCATAATTGAAGATAGGGCATTGTAGAATAGCGTTTGGAATGGAAAAACGAATTTGCAGAAAATTTGTTTGCGTTGGAGAAGCATGTTCACATATTTTCTTTGCATGGCAATGATGCATAATTGATTTGCACAAACACGTTTGGAGAAGAATTTTCCAATAATCGTGTTTGAAGAATCTTGTATGCAAAAGTATGTTCTGAATGAGGTGATTTGGATCAGTTATAGTTTGGATAATCTAATTGGGTTGTGTTGGGTATTTGTTTTGGCTGCATTATTGCTAAAACAAATATCCATGTTTGTGTTGTTGGATAGCATGTTTCAACATGTTTTAGGAATTTCTGTAAGATGTTGGATATGATGTTCTCACATCCTGGCACAGTTCAATGTGCCTTGTTTCATGCCTATTTGTACACGCGTTTTATCTTATTAAGGAATATACGTCCTCATATCTTATTGTTCAAGCAACGCGCATATCTGTTCAGAATCAGTTATGATGTTATTCCTAAGATAGTGATAATATTTTAGGGAATATTTTGATATGTTTGGAAGTTCCTAAAGATGTTCCTACATATTAGGACTTTCCTTATTTGTCACTGATTCTTGTTATGTAGATCAGTTGAACGTTCTACAATTTGTTCTGAAGCCCATCAAGGTTTATTAGCCCATATTGCTTTAGTATAAAAGGCATACTTCAAGACCTAATTAGGTATTCAAGCCGTCATTCTAAAATAATAGTTTATTTTTAGGGTTTTAAGTCGTGTTTTCCTCATAATGCCTCTTACACAGGCGCAATAAAAAGGCTGGACTTCACACACACACACTCACTTGAAATTCTTGTAGGGTTGATGTGATCCTTGAAAAGTGTTTAGGTTGTGATAAGTGTACCCCGAGAACAAAGCCTTGAAAAAAAAAATGCAATTGATTTTTAGTTGATTATATTTTTTTGAATTATGTTGTTGTTGTCCCTTGTCTCTTGCTTGAGGACAAGCAATGTTTCAAGTGTAGGGTTGTTTGATAACACGTAAAATGCACTATTATTTTGACTCGTCTTACACATTTTTTGATTTTGATTTTATAAATTTTTGCAATGTTATGCTGGTATTGTGTGTCTATTTCAGGTATTTATCGGTTAAAGGTCTCCGCTCGTCAAAATGATGAAATTCGGCGAAAAAGGGTAAAAAAGGAATAAAAGGTTAAAAGGTCAGAAGTCAGGTGGAGAGTAAAAGACAACCAATTCTTTCCCACGTTTGAAAAGCGGTTGTCTCACTTCCTCCATTTTCTCCACTACTGGGAACATGATCAAAGGCACCTCAATGCAGAATTTTTGCCTATAAAAGAAACCTTCAAGAACCAGTTTTAGACACCAAGCTTTACAGAGAGAAATTCAGCAATTTAGAATACAACTTATTTTTACGCTTATTGTAATTTAAAGCTTTGAGTACTTTGTTCATTTGCAATTTCAATTCAGCCGTATAAACACATATAATTTCAATTACTATTCATCCATATTTATTTCAATTACTACTTTATGCTGTTGCTGCGATAAAGTATTCCATTTTAAGCGTTTATTTTGCATCCTAGCTTTAGAGTTCTTTTTGTTTCTTTCATTTTCAAAGTTTACGATGCTATCATACAATTATATTTATATATAATTCAGTTCAGTTCCATGGTTTTGATTGTCTCTTTATCACTTCAGTGCTTTTGTTATTGAATTTCGGTTGTTTTATTTATTATATTGCTGCACCGTTCATTTCACTTGCAATTGGAGAATTGGTATTGCTTGCTGGTGCTGTTCTCTTTTCCCTTTTTGTGCTGCAGTTTCATCTGTTTCAGAACCAGGAGTTTCATTCAATTCCAATTGCTTGTAATTGTTGTACTGCATTGTTGCTGCACTTCTGTTCTGTTGCCGTGGCCTTTTTCTTATAATTACTATGTCCGAGTAGATTTCTATTGAGTCGGGAATATGACGAACGTCGTACCAATGGTACTCTGTTAAGCTGTATGCTTAAAAATTGTAACAGGAATTGTTTTTATGTCTTAAAATTCTGATTTGTAACTGTGCATGTGAAAGCTGGCAGTTATAAGCTTAAAATCTGGTGACGAACATGCAAAAGCCGACAGTACCTTTAAATTTGTTTTTCTACTAAAAATAATTTTTCAAGCAAAAATTGATTATTTTTCAAACGGAATTTTGAAGTTGTAAGGCGTACGCGCGAAAGTGGTCGAATAGATTACAAAGTCAAAATTGGGTGTCGTACACGCGAAAGCTAGTGACCCCTTTAATTTAATTCTTTTTACGCGCGAAAATATTGTCCTATTACAATAATAAAATATACCTTAACAAAATATTCACGATCGACGCGAATTATATTCCGGTCTCTTGTCATTAAAATTAATTAAAAACAAGTTATTTTCCCAATTTCTCAACCAAACTAATTAGCATCGCCTTAGATAAACAGTGTGATAATAGATAACGGTACTTGACATTGGTCTCTGTGGGATTCGACATCTTTTATACTAAAACCGATATTTCCGTGCACTTGCGGACCTATCAGTGCCCTATTTATTTTTATTTTTTTTACGAAAATGACCATGTGATTTTTCGGATTTTATAATTCGAATTGAATTTTCCCTTTGTTTTGGGGTAGAGAAATGAGTTTTTCACCAATTCGGATTTAGGGCTACTTGATCCATTTAAGGCATTGTTAGGTCATTTTTAGGCATTTTAAGGACCATATTAATCTTCTTAATTGTCATCCTTCTGTTTTAGGTCATTGTTAGTTGTTCCTAGTCAAAAATTTGGTTTTTGGGCTACTTGATCAGATTGCTCCAAAACTTTCTCAGAAAACTAGAAAAAATATCAAGATCAAGACTTCTTACGGGAATTCGCCCTCAAAATCCAAAATTTCATCATTTAAACCCATTTTTATTTTATTTTTTAATTTTTTTCATATTCTCAGAAAAATCCTCAAAAAATTGTTTTAGTTTTATTTGCTTGAAAAAGTATTGGAGTGGGGAAGGTAATAACTTTTAGTAAAATAATTATCTCAAAATCTTCAAATCCTTCAAACAAACAAAAAAACCACAAAATTATCATCAACTCATTTCATTCCTTATTTTTTTTCCTTATATTTCTCTTAGTGTCTTTTAATTATATTTTATCTTGTCGAAAAAAGGAAAGAAAGAAGAGAATAGATAGAAATAATCAATTACTATGAAAAGGATGAAAAGTTCAAGAGATGCATGGATATACACTTTTGAGTAAATGCAAAAAGTAACTTTCATGAACTACAAAAACACTTGGACATGAATGATCCTCATTGTCTTCCATCGATGGACTCTTGCAAATCATGTTATATAAAGTCTTGAAAGAATGTTGCAGATCATGTTACACTCACTAGGCTAGAAAGAAGCGTTTCGTCGAAGAAAAAAAGGGCTAGAAAGAAGCGTGAAGAATATATTATCTATAGGCATGACAACAAAACTCATACCCAAGAGTACCCATCCGAACCAAACCTATTTTGATGAGTTTCCCCGTTTTGACTGAGTTTGGGTATGGGTTTGGGTTTTATCCGATTTCAAAATACGGGTACGGAACGGATAACTAGGATATAGATACCCACCACAAACTAACACCCAAACTAGTTCCGAATGTAGAAAATCAATTTATTACCCCTTTTATATAAATAGAAATCTAAACAATAAATCATTTCAGTGACATTAACAGCCTTTCAGATGACACTTGCTTATCACAGTTCTCTTTTATCTCCTTCCATATCTCACACACTCGGTCTCTCTCTTCTCCATCATCATAGCCATCAATCGTCATCATCTATATCCTAAATAATGCATTACACAATTGCGCACATGACCGAAAAATACTTTGATTTTTATTATAAAAAAAAAATTATCCACTGCGGAGATGGGGATGAAGCGGGTATATCCGAACCCGTCGGAGATGAGGATGAGATTCGATTTCTCATCCCCTTTAGATATCGATAGGGTAACGGGTAAATATATAAGAGTATGGCATGGAGATAGGGAAGGTAAAACTCGTTCCCACCTACCTTATTGCCATACATAGTTATCTGCCAAAAAACACTCATAATTCCCTATATTAAGGTGGCAAATGATGTTGTGGATCTAAGAACCTATACCTATTTAAATAATGAAGGCTCCCTTTGTGCCCATTGTTCGCTTGTTGTTTCCTAATATAATTATGCTTATTCATTAAATTCAAAGCATTACTCTGTAATAATTTTTCTTTTTACTAATGCTTTAATTTGGTGAACAGTCTTCAATGAGATTTTTTTTGATTTTTTTTTCTATTTGCCTTTATTTTTTAACAAGTTCTACTTTACCTTTATGTTGATACAAAGATGTATTTTCTACGTTGTTCTATATTTTCATTTTTTTACCCTATTCTTTATTTTCTCAATTTGCCCCAAAAAATACAAGGCCCCAAAAACATTATAACAATATAATCTTCATTGATTTTTTAGTGAAAAGTTCACAAAGTACAAGCAAAGTTATTGACACATTTTCTCTAAGGACTAAATACTTTTTTTTTAAGTACTACTATTTTTTTAGTTGTTGAATTAGCACTTATGACACTAATGAAGAGAGCCAAGACATCATTTTGATCGAATCAACCAACTATTTTACTTTTGAATTCCTAGTCTTGAAGATATATTCATTCCTAGATTCTCAAATGAGACAAAGGACTGAATGCCAAATCAATAATGTCAAAGAGAAATCAATCATCTTAAACAATGATGTCGTTGGTAATATTTTCAAACAGAAGAAGCAGATTGAAAAGAGGCAGAAAGGCGTCCAACTTTATTTGGATCGTGTCGATTATATTCCCCATGTACACCTTGAAAATAACTTCAACTTGAATACAATCACATTCTCCACCAAGAAGAAATGCATTGGTACCAAAAGTCAAGGGAACAATGGGTCAAATTTGGAGACAGAAACACTGCTTTCTTCCATACCCAAACCATTATCAGAAGAAAGAGAAATAGAATCCACCATCTTCAACTTCCAAATGGTATCTGGTCAGATGATAGTTCTATCCTCCAAAATGAAGCTCAACATTATTTTCAAAACCTTTTCTGCAGCAACCAGCATGATCATAACCACACATTTTCTGAAGGTCCCCACCCCATCGTTGATGATATTGGTAAGCTTTTGCAAAATTGCCCCATCACTAAAGCTGAAGTTCTAGCAGTCTTAAACACCATGAAGCCCTACAAAGCCCCTGGCCCATATGATTTTCAATGCATTTTCTTCAAACAATACTGGCACATAGTTGGAGAAGACATTTTCCAAATGGTTAAGAGTGCCTTCACAACAGGTTCCTTTGATCCCGCTCTCTCTGACACTCTGGTTCCTCTCATTCCCAAGGTTGAACCCCTCACTACCTACAAAGAATTTAGACCAATCAGCCTATGCAACATTATTTACAAGATCATCATCAAAGTCTTGGTCCTCCGTCTCCGACCTATCCTTAATACTATTATTGGCCCCTACCAAAACAGTTTTCTGCCTGGTAGAGGTACTACTGATAATGCCATTGTTTTGCAGGAGATCATCCACTACATGCGTAGATCAAAGAAGAAAAAGGGCATGGTTGCTTTTAAACTAAATTTGGAGAAAGCTTTCGATAATTTCAACTGGAATTTTCTCAAATCTTGTCTCTATGATTTTGGCTTTCCTTACATTACAACAAAGCTAATCATGCACTGTGTCACCTCCTCAACACTTTCTATCCTTTGGAACGGGAACAAGATGCCTTCGTTCAAGCCCTCTCATGGCCTTCGGCAAGGGGACCCTCTCTCTCTCTCTCCGTATTTATTCATCCTTTGCATGGAAAAGCTATACATTGCAATCAACAATGTTGTTCACCAAGATAACTGGGACCCCATTCGCCTTTCTCACAATGGCCCTCAACTTTCCCACCTCCTCTTCACATATGATGTTCTCCTATTCACCAAGGAAAAAAAACTCTCAACTTCGGTTCATCACTGACATGTTTGAGCAGTTCAGCCAGGCTTCAGGTTTGAAAATTAATATTTCAAATTCAAGGCCTTTCTATTCTTCAGGCACACCAAGAGCAAAAATAAATAGTCTTACTTCCATCTTTAAGCACCGACTCTCTTGACAAATATCTGGGCTTTCCTATTCTTAAAGGAAGAGCAAAGCGTAGTGATTTTCAGTTTATTATTGAAAAAAATGCAATCTAGGCTTGCTTCTTGGAAACATAAGATGCTTAACAAACCAGGCAGGGTGACTCTAGAATCTTATATACCTGCCTCCATTCCTTCTTATTATATGCAGGTTACTTGTCTCCCGCAGAACATTTGTGATAGCATTGACCAAACCACCCTCAATTTCATTTGGAGGGATAATAATAACATAGGTATTCGTCTTGTTGGTTGGGAAAAAAATATCTCAGCCTAAACAGCTTGGTGGCCTTGGGTTCAGAACGGCGAGGGAAACAAACATTTGTTTACTAGGCAAACTGGTTTGGGATATGGTTCAGTCATCTCCTAAGCTTTGGGTCCAACTCCTCTCTGACAGATATGTCATTGGTCTGAATGCGCTATTTGCTTTAGCCCGTCCTAGTGTATTTTTTTTTGTCCTCTATCCTTCACGCTTGAGACGTCCACAAAGATGGTTTTTCTTGATGTGTCGGGTCGGGTAATTCTTCATTCTGGTCTTGTCCTTAGAGTTCTCTTGCCATCTTAGGGCGCATACCTCTTTACATTGACATCCATGATCTTCAATTGACAGTGAAAGATGTGATATCCTCAAATAATCCTCATACAAATATCCTTTACACCCAGCTTCCTCCCTTTGCGACATTCACTTCAAGTTCAATCTATCAGTAGAAGAAGACACTTTCATCTGGCACAACAACAAGAATGGCACCTATATGCCAAAAAGCGGATACAATTGCCCCTTCTCATGCTTGTTCTCGGTGTGGCCTCCACGATGAAACTTTCCTCCATTGTGTGCGAGATTGTGCTCATTCTAGAAGTATTTGGCAGCGGAGTGGTTTTATTCATAATGATTTCTTCTCTACTTCCGTTACTCATGAGTGGCTTAAGAACAACTCGGTGGGTCATCTTTCCTTCACTTTTGCAGCAACCATTTGGCGGACATGCAGTAATAAAAACATGATGTGTCTTAGAAATGAAAATTGGACTCCCAATTATATTTCTTACAACATTCAAGGTATAGTTGATACTTTAAAAATCTCATTCCCTTCTTCTCGTAACAGTGATATGAAGGATAGATTTTTCAAGTGGAATCATCACAATCACTCTAAAGTCATTCTCAACATTGATGGGAGTTGTCTCGTTTCCCCCATTAGAGCTGGCTATGGCGGTGTTCTCATAAATGATGCAGGGTTTTACTTGTCTGGGTTTTCTGGTTATATTCACAACTCATCCGACATCCTTTATGCGGAACTTTATGCCATCTACCAGGGCCTCTTGCTTGCCAAAGACAAGTGTATTGTGGATCTTATCTGTTATTTTGATTCCTTATTATGCATCAATATCATTACCGGCCCCTTCTTCAAGTTCCATGTTTACGCCGTGTTGGTTCAAGACATTAAAGAGTTAATGGAGCAGGTTCAAGCAACTATTAGTCACGCCCTTCGGGAAGGAAATCATTGTGCAGATTTTTTGGCCAAACTTGGTGCCACTTCCAACATTGATCTTATTCGCTACGACTCTCCACCCTCAAAGCTTTTGCCTCTATTCCGGAATGATGCTACTGGCACTTTTTATATGAGACATTAGTTTTCTGTTTTCTTTTTTTTGTTTCTTTTCCTTGCTTTTTAGCCTTTCTAACAAAAAAAAAAAAATCTCCCTTCGACCTTTCCCATGCCTTATCATGGAGGTCAACACTGATATGATCACAAACCACTTAAACACATCATACTAAATAGAACTATCAAACCTACAATTATAATTAACAAATGGTCTTCCGAACATTATCACACAAAACACAACTTGGCCTCACCCTTCTCCAAATATCCCTCACTTCCCTAGGTCGCACCTTGTGGGTCGCCGATATATTACGAGTTGCGATAAAATATTATCACTTTTGAGGGTGCAAAACTTTCACACAACAAAGCAAAAAGGTCCCCTTTTTCCACCACCACCAAAGGAGAGAACAACAAATCACGAAGATATGAATAAATTATTTTAACAAAAAAATACCTTTAGTGTACTAGGTAAATCCACCCATCTTCTGATTTTGAAATGTTGACCATAGATATCAATTCACAAACCTAGGTTGTTCCTATGAAATTGGAGACCAGGTTCTGGTAGTAAAAATAGGCCTCTAATAAAATAAAATAATTTTTTTTTAAAGAACAATCTCTTATTTAATTGAAAATAACACCTGTAAACATAAATAATAGAGCACTCACTAGCCGGGTAACGCTGGCGGACTTGCTCGTCAATCACAAACTTTTTCAGGGTTGTTACAATGGAGGATACCCAAGAAGTGGAGGAGGTACAAGAAGAAGTGATTTCAGACAAAACATCTGAAAACAAGGAAGAAGAAACTCGCGATGAAATTCTTGCACGCCACATGAACGGGATATCACAACTGCAGAAAAAAGAAGTTGAAACGAAAAAGCAAGCAGCTAGAGGTAGCAAGGCTTAGCAAAAAGCTAAGAAAAAGCAAGTGGAGGAAGAGGTTTCTCAACTTTCTGCTAAGCTCAAGGAGAAGCAAGCCAAAGAACTGTCTGCATTAGGCTATAGTAGTGGTAACGGAAATGAAAAGAGCAATATGGACAATTTGGTTAAGGCCATAGCTGGGGTATCTGTTAGTAGTCAACCTAAGAATACAAAGGTCAGCAAGGCCAAACAGAGGCGTGACAAAAGAGCTCAACAAGAAGCAGAGAGAGAGAACAGAGAATCCCAGCAAAGCAGAATGACATTATAAGTGATCGCACGATTGAAAATGAGAAACTCGAAAGGAAATTGAAGCCTCTTGGTTTGACTGTATGTGAAATAAAGCCTGATGGGCAGTGCCTTTACAGAGCTGTTGAGAATCAGTTGACCCACCTCTTTGGGGGAAAAAATCTCCATATACATACCAACAACTTCGGGAAATGGCAGCTGCTTACATGATCAAATGGGACAAATATATCACAAGGATGCTTATTATATCTCATGTAGCGTTTTGCTCAACAGCCAGGCGAATGGCTGAAGGTTAATTGAAAACTTATTTGTGATTTGGATGTGCCTATAGTTGTACATTTCTTAACTGTAATTGACAATTTATAATTTATGGATGCTTATTTATCAAATGCTCTTTTGACATCGAAAAAAAAACATAAAAAATAGTCATGTAACTAACACAAAAATGATTCATATTCTAATCGATAATATAAAAGTATAACTTCAAACGAATATTTTTATCCACATTTTACGTTATTATTTTCCTTAGTTAGTACAAAGGCCAAAAAAAATGTTTATAATGGTTTTTTAGAGAATAATTATAATGTTTATTGTTAGAATTTTACTATTTTATATAACAAGTATGAGAAAAAAAATTATAAGAATTGCTTTAACAAAAATAAGAAGAAAAATAAAAGGTTATAGTGTTTTTATTAAATCTATGAGTTATTCATAAAAAAAACTAATTAATGGGAAAAAGCTGGAATCTGGGAGTGGAACCCAAATTCCTTTTGAGTTTGAGCACAAAAAACGTCGTGCTCAATCTGCATAGCTAATATATAGGCTGCATTATCTATTTTTACTTGCATTATATATATAAAAAAATATTTTGGGCCTCAAACTTTTGGAGACCCAGCTCTATCCCAGCTCCATAGAGTTGTTTGCACCCCCAAAAGAACGACCCTACCCACACCTTCTTGTAAATTAACCTCCAACACTACTGGCCGCCCACCAAAAGCCTTAGGAATTAGAGCAATGATATTTATACAACCATTTGATGACAACTTTTGCGGCAACCTTTTTTTTCTATCTTCTTATTGGTCAAAAACAATAGAGAGAGAGAAATGAAGAGAGAGAAAAGAAACTTAATGTGAGTATGAAAAAGAATGTTGTTCAAAAGTTATCATAAAATAGTTGTTCAAATATCATTTCTTTAGGAATTATGTGAGGGGAATATTCCCACATAAAACATGGTGCCAACAATTTTTTCTTATTATTCCTAAAAAATTTATTATTATTATTCATAAATTTTTATAATTAAAACATCATTTTATTTAATTTTAGAGTAGATTACAACTCCATTCTTTGAGAGATCCTTATATCACTTTATCATCCTCTTTTGTGTTAAAATATACAGTTTAATCCATTTATCTAACATTCTTAAAAAAAAAAAAAAATCCATTTATCTAACATTGTTAGAGATATTCCTTTAAAAAAACTCTTTTCTAATTAAAATAGAAACATTTTTATAAAAAGGAAAACTTTTTTTTAATTAAATAGATACTCCGTTATTTAAATTTACATTATTATCCTCATTGTTATTATTTTTCACCCATTTTTCTAAGTTATATCCCAAATCTTTCTCTATTACTGTTTATGTGACATGATTAACCACCAAATCGATACTTGTTTATGTAAGTCACTCTTAAATTAATCTATGAATGTGTAAATATTTCAAACTAGTTTCTGTATTTGTAAAAAGTTTCTCAAATTAGGTTTCTCATCATATGACAAAAACATAAAACAAAGACCAATTTGAAAAACTTTTGACAAAAACCGGGGCTAGTTAAAAATTATAATAGAAATGTTTAATTTGAGAGTTACTTACAAAGACAAGGACCAATTTGATGGTTTACTCGTTTGAAAATGTAAAAGGAAAGGATTAAAGTAACAGTGATGTATAAGTGGCCCATGGTGCGACAAAGGTTTTTTTTGTGCTTGTGGTGAGTACGGTACGGAATTACCATTTTCCAACGAGAGAATCGTAAGTGAAGATGTAAAATTTTGTCTTTGGGTTTGAATGTGTCTTTGGGTTTCTATTCAAACGTTAGGCAAGGTGTGAGAATCTATTTTTCGTGTCATTTGGGTTGAGAAAGACATGGATTTTGACAAAGAATGATGGTTTGGAGATAGTTTTCCCTTTTGCTGGTGGTCTTGAATTGATGGAGAAAAAAAATGAGTATGACAATTGGCAAGTGGTGAAAGGCTATTTTAGGAAAAGAAAAATTCTAACTGAGATTAATCTATAGTTAAGGAAAATTTTAAAAATAGATCAAATGTATTAAAACTCGTCTTTTGGGGGAAGATTGTGTGTTTCAAAACAAGAGGGAAGGAGAATGTATTATAAGGATCTCTTAAAAAAGGATGTTTTAATTTACTCAAAATTTTATTTCAAATAACTATACTAAAAATAATATAAATAATAAATAATTATGTTTACCATCATTTGAAAACAAAAGTTAAGCAATGGATATGTTTACAAAGAACTAGATAAAGAGCTAGAAACATTGTAAACAATAGTTTTTTTTTTTGCAATATAAAGCATTTCTCGTTTATAGATTAGAAGAAGAAGAAAAATTGGCAACTCTTATATCACACACGGTATGAATGAAGTAACCACCAACTCCAAGGCAACAATGGATCATGAGTATTTGATCGTTTTAGCTTCAATGAAGCAGCTTATTTGAGCAAAGTAATGACACCAACAAGTGTGTGGAAATTAACTTTGGTATATTTGTAGCATTACATGATAAGAAGTAGTTGATCATGACATTGTTCCATTTGGTAGCATGGGACCACATTGTTATTATAATTATTATTTTTTTCACATTGTTCTTGATGTGAATCAGTTTTTAAACTTATGAATGTTTATTGTACCATGTTTAATGAAAATATATAACATAAGTCAATGATGTTTATTGTGGTTGGTGAGACCCGTGCGTTGTATCGATCAAAAGTTTAGTCTAAACTAACGTGAAGATGGGTACCACGTCTATATCAATTAAACTCTTTAATAAGCACATTACTTCCTTTTTTTAGGAATTTAAAAACTATTAAATATAAAAAAAAATTGTCTCAATTAAATAGACGTATTTTTATTTAGGTTATTAAATAGTTTCTTTTATTATATATTTTTATTACAAAAGTTACTTTTATTCATCTCCCAAAATTTACTCGTATTTTTATTACAAAACAAGAAAACATCAAATATAATGGGCGACACAAAACAGAAGTGTATGACACAAAAGCTTAACAAATAAAATATGCTCAACAAGCATGACAGAGTGCTTAAAATAACGATCACCAAGTGTTAATTGGTGATTCAACATCCTATGTATCATCATTGTGAGATGAAGGTGAAAAGAAAATAAAGCAGTTGATTAAGGATCTGAATATAATCATGTTTGTTTCAAGACGAGAAATGTTTGTAGTCGAGATAGAGAACTAATCCAAGTCAGTTTAGATAGTAAAATATTGGACATCATGAGTATGTTTTTTCGTATTTTTATTGACAAACTCACAATGCTTCGTTGATGCATCATGAGTTGAATTTTACTCTTTTTCCTTTGGTTTTTGCTCATTCCCACCCTAGATTTTTAAAAATAACCTCACTATGAGTTAACTCATGCTCGGTACCTATCGTTAGTGAACTTGCGTTTGTACCGGCGTGAGTTAACTACCGTTAGATTATTATATTGCAGAGACAACATCTCATTTCTTCTATTTCAGAAAACTCAGTCTCTAAAACTCTCTCAAATCATCCAACACCAAATTTCTTCAAATTCAAATGATACCACTACAATAACAAGTAAGTTTTCATAATCTATTACCATTGACATTTTATGTTTGTATGATACATTTTTCCTCTTAAATTAGAAATGTTTTAGTTTTAGCTAGGACTTATGTAAATTTTTATTTATTTTTGGTAGGAAATGATTAAATGTTTACAAGTAAATGTTATGAATCCTTGTTAGACTATATTTAAGTTGATTAAATGTTTAGATATTTGCATGTTTATGTTTTAGTTTTTGATTTCAGGGTTTATGTATATTTTGCACTTCAAGTGTTTGATAAAATGTTTGAATGAATTTTTCATTTTTTGTTTTTAATTTCTCATGGTGTATATTTGAATCAATGGACATTTATCTAGTAGATCCGAACACGATGTTAGCTGCAGTATACTTCAATGGTGGAAAGCCCAATTTGTTCAGGGTTATGGTCGATGTCACGTTAGTAGATCTGAAGGATCAACTAGATCAAATTAACTGACAACTCAACCACATAGACACAAGGAGAGTGGACAACGTTGGGTATCGACGTCCATCAGTTGATTCAGCCAGGAGATTGCAGTTCAACCATATGATGCTCACGAACGACGACGACATGAGGAACATGTTCTCGATATTTGGTCAGCACAACATGTTCTCGACGATCAAGCTGGATGTTTCGTTGCTGAGATTTTCTAAAGATATTATCATGAGTTTGATTAAACCAGATGAAGATTAGGTTATATTGTTATGTAGTGTCTTTATTTTGTTGGAATTAAGTTTAATTCATGGTAGTTTGTTGAGAATGTTGACATTGAAGTATCTTATACTTAGTGTAAAGATTTGCAAGTCTCTTTGTAAACTTGAAAGAATTGAGAAAACACATATTGTATTCTACCGAAATAATGTTATAAGTTCTCACATCCAATTCATTCGTATAAGATGAGTGTGACAAACATGAATGCATTTCTAAGACGTTGTTTTGAGCATGGTCATGATCCTCTGTCAATTAAAACTTGTTAGTTGGCAGGTCAGTAGGATTAAGTTCAAAAGAATATATTGGAATGCATCTGGGTTTGTCACTAATCATCTTATATAAGAAATTCGATGTGAGAACCTATATTGTTGATTCGGTAGAATACAAAATGCATTCTCTTCATTCTTTTGAATTTTCAAAGAGACTTGCAAATTTTTACACTAAGTATAGGACACTTTAATGCAAACATTTTGAGCTAACAACCATGAATTTAATTTTAATCCAACATCATGATGATACAACATTATTAGAGAGAATGTAATGTAACACAACGTTTCGTTTATTGTCCGATTTGAAAGGGGATGAAATTAAAACTAAATAAATTTCTCGTATTCTATTGTTTTGGAATTGATTTTGCGTACTTGTGTATTTTTAGTTAGTATTTATTTTGGAAACGAATGAATTGATCTTTCTAAGACATGCTTACCATTGAGCAAATAAATGTTTTTATAAAATACAGTGAACGATTGGAAATTCAAAAAATAAACATAAGATATTGTGAATGAATGAATGTAGTAAATGAATGTAGTGGCCAATGATGGATGGTGAAGCGGACCAACCCGCTCCATTTAAGCCCGCTTAAAATGAGACGGGATGAGCCGAGTCAAATTAAGTGACCAAGTCCGAAATCTCGTTTTGCCCTGTTTCGTGGTGGACAAACGGGTTTGCGGGACGACTCGCCAAACTAAAACCTTTTTTTTTAGGAAAAAAACAACTTTTTTAATGCATTTTTTACAACTTCATTGTTACAAAAAAAAAAAACTATGTTGCTTTTATCATTAAAAAATGTAAAAGAATAGGCAACAAATAAACTTGTGGTAAAAATAAGATAATTAACAAATTGCTGAACTCAACATCATAAAATAAATCCCCCAAACAAAATAATTAAAAACGAGTTCAGTGGGATAGCCCGCCCCATGCCCATCCCATTTTTTCAACGAGTTTAGAGGCCGATCCAATTATACAAAGCAAGTTCAAAACATCGACTTAGCCTGCCAAAAATAGCAGGCTAAATGGGTCGACCCGACGGGTTGAACCTCTTTTGCCACCGCAAGTTTAGGAGCTTAAAAAACCAGCATATTTGTCAAAAAATATTGTTCTGTTAACTCGCCTAAAGTCGTGTATGCTAACTCATACCGGATACCGGCGCATGTTAACTCACACAGAGTACCAACACAAAACATTTTCGGCAAACTTTCAAGAATTTAATTTAAATCCAACATCATGATGATACCACATATTTAGGGAGAATGTAATGTAATGCAACTTAGATGAAATTAAAACTAAATAAAATTGTGTATTTTGGAATTGATTTCATGTACTTGTGTATTTTTAGTTATGATTTATTTTGGATAATGAATGAGTTGATGTTTTCGAAGACATGACATGCTTTTAAAAAAAGAAAATAACATATTGTATGTTTGTTTGGAGTCTTAAAAAAAATAGCATCTTGTTAAAAATTGTTGGAATCTAAAATTACCTCAACATGACTTAAGTCACGTTGCTTTAAGTACCTACATGATTTAACTCACATTGAGCTAATGTGACTTAACTCACATTGAGCTAATGTGACTTAAGTCACGTCAAAGTTATTTTGGTCAGTTCGGATGAGATTGAGCAAGAGCAGTTTTCCTTTTGTTTAGTTACAACATTATTCATTTTGGAATTTGTATTTCAAACTCAAACTCAAGTAAGAATCAAATATAATGCATATTTAATAATCTATATATCAAGCCTATATACTCAAGAAAAGTTTAAAATGTAAAGCCATTTCCAAAAAATTAATCAAGCTCTATCTAGTACCATCTTTTTACTTTATCAATTCGTTAGCAAGGAAAATTTATAATTTCTTGTGACAAATATTCATCAACAGGAAGTAACGAATAACTTACAAAATGATTTTTTCATCTAAAGACAAAACAAACTTGTGTTTGTACATATCATTGCATTATCCTTTGTTTTTAGCTTGTCCTCCCACGTTGATGTTACCCTATTTTGTAGGTTGCATGAATGACTTGTTCCAAAAATAGCACCATCTTAATAACTTTTGAAGGAGTTAAGTAAAAAAAATATTAAAAAAATGTCATCAATCTAAATATAGGATACCAATTATGACATACAATCTTAAAAGGAGGAGAAAAAAAATAAAGCACAAGGAAAGTATCTTTGGACATAGACACAAAACCAAAGCTGCCTTTGCTACTCAAATCAGCCTTTGGCACTTCTATTTTCTCACTTTGACATTGCTGCATATACAAGAAAGAATTGATCCTTTCAACCATTCCCTTTATCCAAATAAAGACACTTATTAAGTAACTTTATGGAATTAACACAAAACTATGAAAAAGCTAGTGATAATTCTCCTTTATTGTTTATGTATGATTATCGTTTAACCTGGGTTTGGTTTTACATAGAAAAAAATTAATTTTATATTATTGATTTTAGTTAAAAATAAGTTTAAAAAATAATTAATCTTTGAATATATATACACAAAACGAGTGGAACAATAAATTTAAGTCTGAATATTACATTTGTATTCAAAGCTGAAAATTATAACTTCAAATTAGAATTAATTGTTGGGTTAAATATGTTTTTGGTCCCTATAAAATTGGGACCTTTTATGTTTAGTCCTTACTTAATTTTAATAATTTTTTTAGTCTCTAAAAAAAATTCTGCACTCAGTATTAGTCCCTCCTCAATTCAAATTTGTTTAATTTATGTTTAAACTCTTGAGTTTTTGAACAATTTTTTGCAGACGTGTTAAAAACATTATTAAAAGTTCCTCTGCAAAAAATTGTCGCAAAATTTGATTTCTAGGTTCAGATTTTGTTAATTTTATCTTTAACCTTTGTCATTTTAAAAATTTCATATTTAATTCATTTCATGTTAAAAAATTCTAAATTTTAGTAAATGAATCTTTCATAGTGTTCTAAACTTGTCTCGAAAAAATCGTTCAAAAATTTAAGAGTTTAAAGATAATTAAACAAACTTTGTTGTAACAAGGACTAAAATTAGAAGCAATTTTCTTTTGTAAGGACTAAAAAACCTATTAAAATTAAGTAAGGATTAAACTTAAAAGTTCTCAATTTTATAGAGACCAACAACATATTTAACCCTTAATTCTTTTTGCAAATTAAAATCTTCTTTTTTGCTCTATATAGATAGATATCTTGTGAGAAATTAACAAACTAACTATCTACTAACAAACTCTAACTTACTAATTAAATTCTATATTTTCAATAATAATGTAATTAAAATAAATTCAAATTGGGAACCACAATGGCTAATTATATACGAAATTCCATATTAAATCTTCATACTCCCTTTTTCGCTCTCCTAAAATGAACCTAAACCTACACTTTGTTTCACACATGTTGTATGTCCAAAAATGATTTTATGAGCGAAAAATTGATTTTGAAGTGTTTAAATGTTCTTTGGTATAATAGTTTTTGTTTTCCAAATGCTCTAAAATTTATTTTTCAACTTACTTATACGTGATTATATTAAAACAGAACTAATTGTATATTCAACCTAAAACCAAGTTCCCTAATAAAATAAAATAAAAACCTATAAAACCAAGCACACGCTTACTAGTTTCATATATTTACATTTGATCAAAGAGAAGCTTTCTCTTCATACTTTTCTACTTTAAGCTTATGCAGCTTCTTGATCAAACTATTCCTTTCTTGAAACCAAAGAAGTTGCAAACACTTCTACTAATGTGTGAGAAAGTGAGACAACCTTAACCAAGTGAATTTCCAACTTTTGAATTCTTAACTACAATTATGTTGATTAAGAATCGAATATTGGATTACTTGTGAATAGCTACTTATAGCTATAGGTACCTATTTGCATAAACACTATGCAGAACAATTTCATTAGTGAAACTAAACTTTGAAAACAAACCAAACATAAAATAGAACTATTCCAAGGAACCTTAACACCATTTAGAATCACAAACTTTTTTTCCTTGTTGATATAACCGAACTACTGAAATCTCGATCCACCACTAGACGAGGCCTATTACCGGCTGAAACATCGTTGAAAGGGTGAGAATACCTTTCTCAAATCTTATTAAAGGTGAGGAAATTTATCAAACTTACAAGCATTGATAATTTTTCTAGCAGCCAAAATGATGTCAATAAAGAGAAGACCAAGAGGTAATAATCCAATGACAATGCACTCAATCAACCCTCAAGTTCAACAAGGCCATCCTAATAGTCATCATGAAGAGGACTATAATGTGAGAGACACAAGTCCACAACTCGGTGAACGGTGGCCAAATGGTGGAACTTATAATGGAAGAGGATGGATGAATGGTGGTGAAAGATCAACAAGTACCTATGATCTTGTTGAGCAGATGTTTTATCTTTATGTCCGCGTCGTGAAAGCGAAGAATCTCACCCTGAACACTCTCACGTCAACATGTGATCCTTATGTTGAAGTGAGGCTAGGGAACTATAAAGGAAGAACAAAACATGTTGATAAGAGATCGAATCCGGAATGGAACCAAGTCTATGCTTTTTCCAAAGATCAAATTCAATCTTCCATTTTAGAAGTGATTGTGAAAGATAAAGAAACGGTTGGTAGAGATGATTACATTGGAAGAGTAGCTTTTGACCTTAATGAAGTTCCAACTAGAGTTCCACCAGATAGTCCATTGGCTCCTCAATGGTATAGACTTGAAGACAGAAGAGGAGAAGGAAGGGTTAGAGGCGACATTATGCTCGCGGTTTGGAATGGAACACTAGCTGATGAAGCTTTCTCAGATGCTTGGCATTCTGATGCTGCAACTGTGTATGGAGAAGGTGTTTTCAATATCAGATCAAAGGTTTATGTTTCACCGAAACTATGGTATCTAAGGGTCAATGTGATCGAAGCACAAGACGTGATATCGAGTGACAGAAACCGGGTGCCGGAGGTTTTTATCAAAGCTCAGATGGGCAGCCAAGTACTGAGGACTAAGGTATTGTTAAAGATATGAGTTTCAAATAAAAATAAGAGAGAAATAATAAGATCTGAATTATTTACTATTGCTAATATCTTGATACAAACTTGATACTAAACACTAATCGCTATTAATAGGGGTACATAGACACAATTGTAACTTAATATGGTAATTAGGAACAAATCATAAGAATAATAAGTAAAATGTAAACTAATCTTAAGAGATAATTTTATATACTCTAAGATTATAAACTGATTATAGAAAATAAACTAAGATATTCTAAAATAACATCGAAGATATTAAAAAGTATTTTCTTATATTCTAACAGGTATGTCCAACTAGATCAACAACACAAATTTGGAATGAAGATTTGGTTTTTGTGGCAGCCGAACCATTCGAGGAGCAATTGACAATTACCGTGGAGGATCGTGTGCACGGTTCAAAAGATGACGTACTTGGAAAGATAATGTTACCATTGACACTCTTTGAGAAGCGGCTAGACCATAGGCCGGTTCATTCTCGATGGTTCAATCTCGAGAAATACGGTTTTGGAATGATGGAAGGTGATAGAAGAAATGAGGTTAAATTTTCAAGCAGGATTCACATGAGAATTTGCCTCGAAGGTGGATACCATGTCTTAGATGAATCAACTTTGTATGCAAGTGATCATAGACCAACAGCTAGACAGCTATGGAAGCAGCCTATAGGAATGCTTGAAGTAGGGATCTTAGGAGCACAAAAGCTTCTTCCAATGAAAATGAACAATAGCCGAGGAAGCACCGATGCATACTGCGTAGCCAAGTATGGTCAGAAATGGATCAGAACTAGAACTATTCTTGACACGTTTAGTCCTAAATGGAATGAACAGTACACATGGGAAGTTTATGATCCTTGCACTGTAATAACACTAGGAGTTTTTGATAATTGCCATTTAGGTGGTGGAGGAGAAAAAGCTCCAAGTGATGGTAGCAATGCAGCTAGGGATTCAAGGATTGGAAAGGTAAGGATTAGGCTCTCAACACTTGAAGCTAATAGGATTTACACAAACTCTTATCCACTTCTTGTTTTGCATCAAAATGGTGTTAAGAAAATGGGTGAGCTTCAACTAGCAATAAGGTTCACTACTCTTTCAATAGCTAACATGGTTTATATTTATGGACAACCTTTGCTACCAAAGATGCATTATTTAAGTCCCTTCACAGTCAATCAAGTTGAAAATTTAAGGTACCAAGCGATGAATATCGTAGCTATGAGGCTAGGTAGAGCCGAACCTCCTCTTAGGAAAGAGGCAGTTGAGTACATGTTAGATGTTGATTCACATATGTGGAGCATGAGAAGAAGCAAAGCTAACTTCTTTCGCATGATGTCGCTTTTTTCTAGCGTGATCACAATGGGGAAATGGTTCAACCAAGTTTGCAATTGGAAGAATCCGGTCACATCGGTACTAGTTCACATTCTATTCCTGATATTGATTCTATATCCAGAATTGATTATGCCGACAATATTTCTCTACATGTTCTTGATCGGTTTGTGGAACTATCGATTTCGTCCAAGAAATCCACCCCACATGGATACTAAACTCTCTTGGGCCGAAGGAGCTAATCCAGATGAACTCGACGAAGAGTTTGATACATTTCCAAGTTCTAAACCACATGATGTTGTGAGAATGAGGTATGATAGGCTTAGAAGTGTTGCAGGAAGGATTCAAACAGTTGTCGGAGACATAGCTACACAAGGAGAGAGGTTTCATTCTCTACTGAGCTGGAGAGATACAAGAGCAACTAGTCTCTTTGTAGTGTTCAGCTTGTGTTCTGCTGTTATTCTCTATGCAACACCACCAAGAGTGGTGGCTTTGGTAACTGGTTTATACTTTCTGCGGCATCCGAAGTTTCGGAGCAAGATGCCTTCTGTGCCAAGCAATTTCTTCAAGAGATTACCAGCTCAAACAGATAGTATGCTGTGATACTTGTTTATTTTCTTCATAATACTTTTACTGTTCAAAATCTACCTTCTGTTAATGTTTCTAGGTAAAAAAAAATTAGATGCTAAATTAGGACTGTGCAGTAATTTACTTGTTAAATGTATCATCATCATCATCATCAAAGCTTGCCAGTTCTGTAAAATTATCCAGACAACATCAATGAATAAATAGATGTCTAATTGTGTAACTTGTCTGTTATAAGTTCCACAAAAAGGTAAAGTAAAACAAAAACAAACAAGAAATATAAGCTCATATGATCAAAGTAGTATAGTAAAAAATAATTCTTCTCTTACAAGCATAGTTTATAGTGTTTCTTCAATATTTCGTAACGTCTTTTTAGATACTATTTCTAAAAGTATTTGAGTTTATACGACCAAACTCCGTTACATTACACATATATATTTAAATTAATCAAAATCAAAATCATTTTTTTCATAACACATAATCAAACACAAAGTTAAACAGATTCTTTATTTTTTGTAACCAAATTATTTTGTTGAGGTTGCCAAATATTTGTGAAATATATATTGGACAATTTCAAGAAATTATCAAAGTTATGAATTGGTATGGTGGTTTATTTTGCTTGAATGTAGTGTGTGGATCCGATTCAAGTCCCCACATAAACGTTAATAAAAGGTTTAATTACATAAATGGTTCCTCAATTTATTCGTTGTTTTCGATTTGGTCCTTTAACTTTAAAAATTTTCTTTTTGGTCCCTTATGTACACTTCCATCAGTTAATTTGGTCCACTCCGTTAGTTTTTTAATGTCTAATATCTTAGATATGATTTCAGCCATTAGCTTGCAGGACCATTGTGTGCAACGGTGAACCACCAACACAAAAAATTTTTATTTTTCTTCATCATCTGCCCTCATGTTCTTCTTCATCTTCATCAACGACAACAATCCTTCAATCCATAAATAATTCAACAACAACGTTTTTTCTTTTTAATGTGATTGATGTTAGTTGGCTACCATGTGTGCAAAATACCAACAAATGGTTTCTTTTGATCGAGAAAGTAATTTCATTATCTTCCTTTCACCATTTGTTTTGACAAAGAATGATTAAGTTTATTCCTTTCACCATTTGTTTTGAGAAAGTAATAAGGTCTACGGTGAACCACCTACAATGTTGGTTCATCTAATACATTTGGGGTTAAAGTTAACTCACAAGGATCAAACTGACTAACGAAGCATATTTGAAGGACCGAAAAAGAAATTTTTAGAGTTAAGAAACCAAATCGAAAACAACAAATAAATTGAGGGATATTTTTAGAGTTAAGGGACCAATTTGAATGAATATTTTTGTACAAAACAACTAATTTATTTTTTTTTACAAAAAGACAAGTAAAATAAAGCACTCCCTCCGGTCTCAAATATAATAAAATATTCTTTTTTTAGGTTTATTAAATAATTAATGTATCTGTTTTACAATGTAGATCAGATACATTAACTACTCAATGAACCTAAAGAAAAAAAATCTTTTTTTATACTATTCCGGATCGGGTTAATGGTCAATCCGACCCAACAAACACAGTTGTATAATTTGTATGTGTATTATATCCAAAAACTCATTTTCAACAACAACAAGAAGATAACGAGATAAACTTCTTAAAACAAAACCACCACTTCCAGTTACTTCATTCAATCCTCAATTCTTCATAACAAACAATGGCTTCTTTACTCTCACAACTCAATTTCCTTTCTCTAACTCACAACACTCACACAAACATTACCTTAAAACCCAAAACGACAACACCTTCTTCCCTTGTCTTTCCAACGACACGTCGTTTTAGAAAACACTTTGTTGTTTCTTCTGAACAAGCCACGGTTGATTCTCCTGCTGTTAGAAAACTCTATGTTGGTAACATTCCTCGTACTGTTAGTAATGATGAACTTGCTAAGATTGTTCAAGAACATGGTGCTGTTGAAAAAGCTGAGGTACTTTTTTTTCTTTTGTAATTTTTTTTGTTGGAAATTTGTGATTTCTTAAACATTTTTTATTTTTTTTTGTAATGTTTAGTGTGTGTTCTGATTTTGTGAAATTAATTTTGGTTGAAATGGGTTTGTTTGTTCTACTTAATTTATGTTTTAGTAAATTTTCTGAAATGTGTGTTACAAAATGTAATTTGTTTGACTTAGAGCGATGGTCCGGTTCCAGCTTAACTGGAGGTTCTCGATTCGAATTCAGTAATGAAATGTGGTGGTGTTAGATCTCTTGTAGGGGAATTCGCTAATGAAGCATGGATATAGACACCAGACACGACACTGACACTGACACACATACACAGCTAATAATTTGAGAAAAACACATAATTCAGTGTAATTATATGTGTCGGTGTCGAACACGACTGATTGGATGTTGGATTGGGTACCTATCACCAACAAAACTCTTGGGTAGTGGAGTGTTCACCTTAATTTGGTTAAAATAGGTTTGGTTCAATGTGATTTATGTTTGATGCTTTAAAAGTACTTTTTTTATTGCATAAATTGAATAGATAGAGTGTTCTTTTAAAAATACTTTAAAAGTACCTTAGTTAAAATGGGTTTGTTCAATGTGGTCGAACCCATATGAGTTTCAGCCGATAAGAGAATGAATGTTATAGAGCCAATTAAAGAGTGAATGTTACACTGAATGTCAGAAAGAAAATGTTTTTAGCATTCCTCTTATGAAAAAATGTATATTTTAGGGTCCTTTTGTTACATATTAAAAAAAGTGATTTTGATACTAAATAATTCTGAGATTAATTTATAGAGATTTTTCAAAAAAATATTAAGTTGTTGGGTCTTTTCACCAAACAAAAATCATTTTTTAAATCAATTATAGAAAATGATTTTTAAGAAAAGCCACTCAAAACAACTTTTCATTTCAATCAGTTTTTAGGTTATTTTAAAACTTATTTTTAAGAATCTGTAACAAACAGATGAATGAAAACTTTCATAAGTGTTTATTATTTTTCTATTATGTGAATTTTTACAGAATAAGTTGTAAAAAACAAGGTCATAGTAATGTAGTATAATAGATTTAGGGTTAAATGGTAATGAAACATCTAATACGGAACAATGGAGAATGAAAAAGTTTGAAGAAAACTTGGTTTGGCTGATGGACTTAAGGAGTACACTAAACATAATTCAGCTATGGTTTGAAGAAAACTTGTGCTCTAAATAAACTTTGCAACTTCAACTTCAATCCAAACAATATCAGGTGAAATTCATACTGTTCTCATTCTCAGAGTGGTGAAGCTTACATTAATTTCATTTAATGAGAAAAGGAATGTTAAATGAAAGTATTAGAGTGTTACTAGTTCCATATGTATCTTAATTTTTAGTTTTAGTTTCAGTTTCAAATCCTTTATCTATTTGGTTTCATTTTTGTCGCATATTTTGTATAATGTTAACGAATATAAAACCTGTGTGATCATTTACAAAGAGGCACGCAAGCAATTGCGTCCTGAATTAGAACCTTACAGGCGGCATTAGAAAGCCTCAAACAGACTAAATAAGCAAGCATTTTTAACTATTTAGACTACTGAAATAAATAAGCAAGTTTTGTTACATGTTTAATTTTATCAAAGGAGTGCATTGTAGGTGTGGTGATTTCTTATTATTTCAGTAAATTTGAAAATCCCTCTCCCTCAACTTTTTTGCTGAAGGAAGAATGAAATGGGCGATGATTATAATGAGAGAAGCCTTTAGTGGGAAGTACCCAATTCTATGGGAAAATCAGATCCCAACTTCTATTAATATCAATACAAAACAGAAAAAGAAAAAGAAAAAAAACCAAAGAAGGTCCGAACATGAAGGTGCCGTCACACTCTTTTCACCAAAGGGGTTTGGCTTTGGTATCTCAGATTCTGTCTTCCTCTTCATTCTCCTCTACCTCTTTCTCTTACTGTCTCTAACTTGAATTCGGGTATTTTCCGCGGTGAGATATCTTTCAAATTTAAACTTGATATGAGCCCTAAACCCATATGATTTTCTTTTGTATTGATAAATAAAAAAGTATATTCGAAAATGGCAGTGTTTCAGTTGTTTTATTTTAGAGGGATTTGGGATGTTTGGCACTGAAGTGTTTAAATGGCATTGCTTATTTCTGTTAGGGGGAGGGAGAGAGTATATTTGACTCCATCCGATTTTGATGCTAGAATCGTTTATCATTTTTAATTTGAGGAAGTTGGTATGTTTAATTATTTGAATAAACTTAGACTATTGGAGTTTGGTTGTCAAGGTGAATAAATTAATCTCCTTTTATGTTTTCTTCATCTTGTATAAATTTATTTGTACCCGTATCCATTTAAATCAACATAGAAATGGGATAATGTTTTTAGTTGGCTCTCAATGATCTGTGTAATATGCTGCTACTTTCATGTTATCGTACTCGTATCCATGGATTGGATATGATGTGTGTATTATGCTGCTACTTTCGTGGAGAACCTTGGTTTGGTAAAAAGTACAAGAAGATTTCCTGTTTTAAGTTTATGGCCAGATTTCCTATTTTAAGTTTATGGCCGTTTATCCCTTTTGGTCTGCACGACATGATCATGGTAGTCAAAAGTGCCATTTGCACCACGGTCGTATCTATGTGCAGTGAAACAGTGGCTGGTCGTCATGTTGAGGCGATTTGCATTGCACATTAATAGTGCTGGTGCAGCACTGGGTTTTGCGGCAGGAACAGAGAGGTGTGATTCATGTAGATGCATATTGTAGAAATCAAAATGCAACTATAATTGCACATGTCACTGTTTTCTCTCCCTGGCAAAGGTTACATTAATAATAAAATAGCAGAATTTAGATTTCAAAGGGGGGCTTGGCGCAACAATAAACTTGTTGTCATGGGACTGAAAGGTCACCGGTTCAAGTTCTGGAAACTGTCTCTTGAGTAAAACACAGGCTAAGGCTGCTCACAATAGACCAAATGGTTGGACCCCTTCCCAGACCCTGCATAGGCGGGAGCGTTGTGCCCTTTAGCAGAATTTTGATTTCATAAGCATTAATGTAGTAGTGATGGTGAGTCAGGACCTACCTTAGTCTATGAAGAATAGCTTAAAGGAAAAAGAAATGTAGAATTTAGTTCATGTTACTGACAGAATAAATATTGAACTTTGAAACCTCAATGAATTTTACTCCTTTATAAGGTGAAACTGTTCAGTGGAATGACTACAGATTCTGTTGATGACATGTACTGAACAATGCAATGTAGAATTTATCAAATAACCTAGGGATATGATTTGACAGGCGCATTACTTATATTTTTAAGTAGTTAAACAACCTCAACTTTATTTGTATACCACAAATATTGAGAGCATCAAGCACACTGTTGACTTTTATTTTATGATTGATTCATAGGTTATGTATGATAAATACTCTAAAAGGAGCCGTCGTTTTGCATTTGTTACAATGAAAACCGTTGAGGATGCAAACGCAGCAGCTGAGAAACTCAATGGCACTGTAAGTTTCATTGCATAGTTACAAAATACATTAAACGATTGCTAAAGTTCATTTAACAATTTAGGTTTCTTAAAGGACTTACAAACTTCATGTTTTTATCTTATGACAGCAAATTGGAGGGCGTGAGATTAAAGTGAATATAACCGAAAAACCTTTAACAACAGGAGGTTTGCCGGTCCAGGCCGAGGAATCCGCATTTGTAGACAGTCCTTACAAGGTATATGTGGGAAATCTGGCTAAGAATGTAACATCTGATAGCCTTAAAAATTTCTTCTCGGAAAAAGCAAATGCTCTTAGCGCTAAGGTTTCACGGGTTCCTGGGACCTCAAAATCCAGTGGTTTCGGCTTTGTTACTTTTTCATCAGATGAGGATGTAGAAGCTGCTATCTCATCTTTCAACAATGCTGTAAGTTTTTCACTGCCCTTCCTGTTTATTTTGCATGCTGAAACATCGTGATATACTAAGTAGATGGTGCCGTTAAAGTTACTTCTCCAAACCTTGCTTGATGATAATGATGATGTTGTTTGTATATATTTGTTAAAGTAGTCTTCTGTCAGCAATGTGTTGTTAATATAATAAGATAAAAAAACAGTTTACAAAGGGCTGTCTAACGTTGGCAAAATGTTAGTAGACCTCCTACTAGAAGGGTTTATGGTAGACGCAGACTATCAAAACTACCGAAATACCTTTTTTATTTTTCAACATATATATCCCTGAAATTGAAAATTGTTAATCTGGTCCGTCCCTCTGTTCGGATTTCTTATCAAATCAATCCTACGAATACCAATGGAGGGATGAATCTGATTAATATTCTGCAATCCTATGCATCACTTTAGAATATTGATCCTGTGGGTGTCTAAGTTGATATGGTCCTACAATTTTTTGAACTAAATTGGGTATTCACACTTTACTTTGCATCATCACAAGTTCCCTCGTAAACATCACACTTGTGCACCAAATGAAATAGCTGCTCTCATCCCTTTTTGTCTCCTTGTTGATGCTCATGTATAATTTTCCTCAAGTTTTCTTAGATTTATATATCTTAATATTTTTCATGAATCATGATACAAGTTTCCCATCTCCAAATATATTAACATGACTTCAAATTTCTATCATGGTTTGGTGAGTCTGTTCAATGGGATTTAAGTTTATAAATTGAAAATAATTGGTGATTTAATGAGTGATTAGTTTGTTCTAAATACAATGCTGACCTTGATTTGCTATTTATTAACTGCAGTTGTTAGAAGGGCAGAAAATCCGCGTGAATAAGGCGTAGAAAATTAGCAATGTAGCAGAGCATGTTTGTGAAGCCATAAACAAGCATGTTTGTCAGCTGATAGAGTTCCAAGGAGATTCATGAGAGTAACATAGTGCTCAGTGCAGCTCAATTCTCCATGTTGTCTAGAATGATTTTGAGACCTCGTTACTTTCTTCACAATTATATTAAATTTTTATTTTGGTTCTAATTATATTGCATATTTTTTTTACCTGCTACACTGTGTCTACTGTTGTTAACATATGTATGTATTTGATTCCATTTTTTTTTGTGTATGCGAATTGGAAACCCTTGTGAACATTCACTGATGCAGAGGCAAAAGTTAGAGTTCTTATGCTATAGTTTGCAATTGCCTTTCATCCATCAATTTTAACCATCCCATATTTAGATAAAAAAAAAAAACTATTTTTGTCCAAAAAATAGAAAAAAAAATAGAGTATCAATGACATGGTTCATGTCTTTTTCAACTTTTCCAGATGTTTTGAATTTAAATCCAACGCTAGGAAATCAACAATGCTAGAAATATTTAGTGGATAGTTTTATCGAACATTATGGTTCTTTTTGGCTTGAATGATTAATTTTTTTGCAAGAAGATAACTGATTTATACGAATAAAATATACATCAAAAAATTTAAATATTTTGCACACCAAATAATAATGTCAAATCTTTCGGGAGAATCTGAGTGTGACAATCATTTTTCATCATTTGGGAGAATCTGATTGTGACAATCATTTTTCAAATTTTACTTACCTCTAACCAAATCATTTATTTTTGTCACTAAATAGGAGGATATCCATAAATTTAATTTTCGGTCATTTAATTTACATAACTATTCCATCTCACAATTTCATTACTTTTACCTTTGCTAACTCGCGACTAAGCTTGTTGTTTTTACATGAATGGTATAAACTTTCCTTTTCAAAAAAATTCAAAAATTTTGTTTAAGTCTTGGAGAATTATTCCAATCATTTCGAAGTTCAAGAGCATGATAACCTTTGGGACTTGTTGCGGAAGAACTCAGAAAATGTGCTATTATAGTTCTATGTAGCATAACCGGTGATATTTTGAGCCAAATATATATCTCCACTGTTTACTACTCTTTTTTCTTTCGTATATGAGGGTTCCATGAGGATGTCTATTTTTACCACTCTATGAACTATTGGTTATATTACCATACACACGAGACACTTGTTTTCGTACCTAGAGCCGTTTTCAAGCCACCATGATTTATTGCTATATCCTTTGAGAAACCACTTTGAGCCTCCATAAATTATTTCTTTCTTGGTTTCTATTTGTGACTTGAATCATGTCACAAGTTTTAAACCTTACAATGTCATATCTATTTGATTTCTTTTGAGTTAGATAGATTAGTGAAACATTTGTCATGGTTTGAAATTAAGTTTGGGGTTGCTCTTTAGAATTAGCAAAATCTTAAGTTTGGGGTGGAGTACTGGTAGAACTTGGTTGAAAAAAAAAATGAAAAAAAATGAAAAAGAAAAATGTAGATAAAACATAAAATGATGGTCTAAAAAAATGATGTATTTCTTAGGGCTTAAGTCATTGTAAACTATAAATAGAGTAGTTAGCTATCACAACAATTCATCTTTTAAAAAAAAAAGCCAAAAACAAAAGTTTGATCTCTTCCAAAAAAAAGAAAGAAGAAAAAGTAGTTCTACTAGTACCCATTTCTCTTGACTTGACTTACACAAAAAACATTGGTTGTGACATTGTGAATGAAAGTTTGGAAGAAAAATATTTCAAGTAGGGAATCCATAGAAACTAACTCCAATTGTTTGTTAGTCTATTTTTCCAAATATGTCCCACCTTAATCTAAGCCATATTATAACCTTGAAAAAACTTGTATATGTGTGTGTGAAAATATGTATCTTAAATGTCTGTTTAAAATTGCTTCAATCTCATAGCAAAGCACAATCCCATGACCACTAAAGTATGGTAAATGTCTTGACTAGCCCCATTAACTTTAGGAGGTAGATACGTATATCTTGGAATTGTAAGTGGTTGAAAGTAAGAATATATTCTCTAAGTTTGTCCTGCTTGCATGAAAGTGGTAAGCTAGTCAAGTCTGAAGTGAGATGAGTAACAATATGAGCATAATCTCCGGAAAGGTATGTTTCTCTTCTTAAATTCATGTAAATTCTATCTTTCTGCTATTTTGTTGCTTGAGGGAAAGCAACAATTTAAGTTTGGGGTTGTGATGACGGAGCATTATATGATATTTTAGGCTATGTTTTTATGTACTTACTTTGCATTTGAAAGAAAATAAGATGTAATTTAGAGGAGTTGTCATTGGTTTGACTAACAATTTGTATTGTTTTCATTCGAGTCGTTGTAATTCACTTTTATCTTAAATCATGCAACTCCTTAGGTGTTTTGAATCTTTTAATAAGGAATCGTGTAAATCGACAGATCAAGACATCAAGTGAAGGATCGAGGATATGAAGATTGAAGATAAATGGTTCTTAGAAAGGTATTTGAAGAAAATACAAAGTGAAGAAAATTCAATTCAAGTTCCAAGACATTGCAAAACAGAAGAATGCGTGAAAATGGGACGAACACTGCAAAATTTACACAGGAAGGGCTTCTGGAAGCACCTGTCGCATGAGGCAACAATTGCTACTGCCTCATGCGCCCTTGTGTGTGGTCTCATGCGCCCCGCACATGGCATGCTGACATAAGTTGTTGTTTGCTTGTTTTTCAAGTAGGACCAGGAGCTTCACAGCAGAGGATCTTCATCCTCCTCTTGTTCTCTCTAGGGTATATTTTTATATTGTTTTGTACTAATGTCAGTTGCCATGTGCAACTAAACCTCTTTGATTAGGGTTCCACAATGAACCCCTTCTCATTTCTTGGATTCAATTAATAAATTTTTTCATTTAGTTTATGTTTCGATTGTTAGATTTAATTTGCATATGTCTGGTCTCTAATGCTTTTTCAACTAAGAATACGACTCAGCAATCTTGAAAACTGATTTATAGATGGATTGTATTGACAACCATACTTCCGTCCTATCCTAGTAAATTGCTTATTTTCTTTATTAAATTCTTTTAATGGAACATAAGTATGAATTTAGAGTTTTGACTCATCTTAAGGCAACCCCGCAATTGTAACTGGTTGAATTGCAGGATATGAAAATAAACTTTAACTGATACATTATGGGGTCTTAACGCTCCTTTCTTAAATCAAATAGACATGACATAAACTAATGATTTAGCAACTTAATTCCAACAAATTAAGGATTTTGAGATTTTCGTTACATATCTGAATCAAACAAACCTAATCTCGTATTGGGCAAAACAATATTAACCCTACAACCCTTTTAATCTTTTTTACTTTTACTAGACTTTTGATGCATGCGTCGCACGGGTCTGACATACTGTTTAGTATTCGCATAAATTATTTATAAATCAACAAATATTAAATAAACTTTCTATCTCATAAAATGTTACCCAATAGCTAAAGTGTTGAGACGTTAAATGAGTGTAAGAAAGAGATCCAGGTTCAATTCTCATAAATCACATTTGTTTGAATATATGCATAATATAAAGGATAATTTGTTAAGCAAAGATTGGATTAATATGAGCGATCTGTTTTTTCAAAAAAATAGGAGCGATCTATTAACAAAATAGGAGCGATCTCTTATTTGAAAAAAATAGGAGCAAAAATAGGATTGGATTAGATTTAGGAGTGATCTGTTGTTTTTGATTTCAGAAGTATTTGAAAATAACATTTTGATTAAATTAAATAAGTTAATTAAATAGGGGTAATACAGTAAAATTAATCATTGAAGTTAGGTTAAATGTAGGGCAACATTTTACGTTCGGGTTAACATTAAGGAATAAGAGATAAGAGATTTCAGAAGTATTTGAAAATAACATTTTGATTAAATTAAATAGAGTTAATTAAATAGGGGTAATACAGTAAAATTAATCATTGAAGTTAGGTTAAATCTAGGACAACATTTTGCGTTCGGGTTAACTTTAAGGAATAAGAGATAAGTGATTTCAGAAGTATTTGAAAATAACATTTTGATTAAATTAAATAGGGGTAATACAGTAAAATTAATCATTGAAGTTAGGTTAAATCTAGGGCAACATTTTGCATTCGGGTTAACTTTAAGGAATAAGAAGAGATAAGAGATTTCAGAAGTATTTGAAAATAACATTTTGATTAAATTAAATAGGGTTAATTAAATAGGGGTAATACAGTAAAATTAATCATTGAAGTTAGGTTAGATCTAGGGCAACATTTTGCGTTCGGGTTATCGTTAAGGAATAAGATATTTACTTTCAAATAACTTCCGCTAATTACCGAGTTGAACGGCGGTTTCTATAGAGACGATAAACTTACTATCTTATTACTTATTACGATTTAGTGCAATTGTTAATATTTATCCTTTCGTCCATCAATATTTATTTTTTCCGAGTTTCTAACAATAAACCCTACTATCCTTCAAAAAAAAAAAACAATAAACCCTACTAGACCTTCTTTT
>Ga0315914_1001319_pt1 | contig 36603 bp, 26 predicted proteins | sample MpolenodulesMG_FD_203920 | JGI IMG/M metagenome (GOLD analysis project Ga0315914, IMG submission 203920) | Medicago polymorpha root nodule microbial communities from Los Angeles, California, United States - elongated nodules | ecosystem: Host-associated > Plants > Roots > Nodule | place: USA...
TTATTATTATTATTATTATTATTATTATTATTATTATTATTATTATTATATTTTGTGTTGATTTTGAGCATGGTGTAGGGAGTGACTCTGAGTGCAAATGCTTGGACTAATGCTGGGCATGCAGTGAATCAAGTATATGACATACTTTACATGATGGGGAGAGATGACATTGCTGTTGGAGTGGGAGGTGAAGGTGGAATACTCTCAAATGGTACCATACTTCCAAATGTTGGTGGATATCTTCCAATTATAGAACAGGTATATTAATCCTTGAATAATAAGCAATTAGAGGGAGCCACTTCACAAGTCAATGTATTCCTAATTTTCAAGGATTATATTTTGTGTTGCTTTTGAGCATGATGTATATATTATGTGTAATGTATCTTTCTTATTTTTAGATAATTTTTGTAATGACAAGACTTAGGTACAATTGTTAGTGCAACACACGTTTTCTTGCATTACAAGCAAATTAGAGAATATGATTTGTTGCAACTGAATTTCATTAGCGAATGAATTATGGCGTACAACATTATTTATAGAGAAAACTTGTTAGCTAAGGAACAAACTTAACTAACTAACTAACTAATTGTTTTTCTAATCTATGCTTATCTTTCACTAACTAACTTTTTATTCTCATTATGGATTCACAAGTCAACAACAGTGCTATAGACGTTTGTAAGCCTGCAAGATTTGATAGTGGTACGTCGAGAATACATTAATGTAGTTAGCTCAGCAATCTGCCATACCTCAAACTTGACTTGTATTATAGTTTTGATTATGCAAAATGCAAAAATGTGTATAAAAAAGTTATGTTTGTGTTCATGATTATATGTTGAATAACATTTGATTCAATCAGGAATTGACAACAGCAGGAGATTGCAGATATAGGCAGGCCATACCTGTTGGTTTTGGAGGTCGCTTGGATATCGATACTAACTATGGCATCCGTAAAGCTTTCCTTCCACAGGTATTGTAGAAATTGCCTTAGTATTCCTTAGAATTTTCAGTTATGATATTATTGTGTTTCTATGAGACATTAGTGAGTTGTTTTTCAGTTATGTTTTGTTTTAAAGACAATAATTTTAGGGAGTTTCTTTTTGTTTTAAGTTATGTTTCAGCTCTATTTATAGAGCACTAAAGTGTTTGTAATGGTGTGCTTGATGTTATAAACAGTATTTATGTCTTCCAATATATCATATCCATAATACTTTTTCTCTCATATCCCTTTAAAACCAACAGGTATAATATGGTTGATCGTCTCACGATTCTTTATATTGCAGAGAGTTGGCAGTTAAATGCGGCTGATACAAACTCAATTGCATGAATTTTATTCATTTGTTTAGTACTGATCATTTTCTTGCTCATTTTAATCATGGAATTAGGGAGAAAGGAAATATACTCCGCTACGACAACCAACTGCTCAGCAAGTTCTGATTGACAAAATATCTGCAGGTCCTATAACTTTGATTGCAATTGGAACACATACAAATTTAGCCATTTTCCTTATGAATAATCCACACCTAAAAAAAAATGTGCAACATGTTTACATCATGGGTGGTGGTATAAGGTCAAAAACGTGTTGCACCAAAAGTGCTTCATCTTCTTGCATACCAAGCAAGTGTGGTGACGCGGGTAATGTGCTCACAAATTACAATGCTAACCCATATGCAGAGTACAACATATTTGGAGACCCTTTTGCAGCATATCAGGTTAGTCTATTCTATTCTTGCCTAGAATTACTCGGCTTAATGGTTTATTATAAACATTAAATTTCAACGATTCAACCGTTAAATCAAATTTTTTGATTCAGAAGATAAACTCCACAAATGAACATATTTTTATAACTTATTCTAATAACTTCAAATGGATGTATAATTATTTTAAATATATACATACACACACATAAATGTATTATAATTTACATTGCAATATATTTCGAATTTATATAAATTTTATGTGCATGATCATTATTAATATACTATGACAATAATAAACGGCTGGATCAATAAAATTCAATGTTTACAATGAGATATTAAACATGTTCAGACATGAATGTTGATTGTAGAGATAAATGTACTGGTAGGTTAGGTTATTGATATTGACCAAAAAGTAACATGTCATAGGTGATTCATTCTGGTATTCCTGTTACCCTTGTTCCTCTTGATGCAACAAACACAATCCCCACCATTGAAGAATTCTTTGATGAATTTGAAAAGAGTCAAGATACATATGAGGCACAATACTGCTTCAAGTCCTTGAAAATGGTTCGTGATACTTGGTTTGACAATCAATTTTACACGGTAATAAAACTTATGTGCCTATGATGTTCTCTTTACAACATCGTAGTGTTTTTTTTATGTTTTTTATTTTATTGAAAATGACTCATTGTTGGATTGGCAGAGTTATTTTATGTGGGACTCTTTTACAAGTGGTGTAGCAGCTTCAATTATGAACTCTAATAGAAACAAAGGGGAAAATGAATTTTCTGAAATGGAGTATATGAACATAACTGTAATTACTTCAAACAAACCTTATGGTATATATGATGGTTCCAACCCATTATTTGATGGCCTTAAAGTTCCTAAATTCAATCTTAAGAAAGGTGGCTTGCATAGTGGTCATATTCAAGAAGGACTAAGAGATCCATTTTGCTTTGTCAAGAATGGCAAAGGGAGATGTCAGGTACTTGATTTTCACTTCCCTTGCAACCTTAATCATATTCAAATTTCAATCGTTTCCCGTATTTATCCCACATTGTTATATAAGTTTCTAAAATATCTATATATATCTACCCGGTGAGATATGGTTGGATGCATGTGTAAAACTTTTTTACGCTAATATTGCAAAGTGTTGTATAGGATGGTTATACAAAAGAGGTGAATGGTCAAGACTCAGTGAAGGTACTTGTTGCCACAAAAGCAAAACTTAACAAGGATAAGAGGAGCTCACTTGACAGTGAATACTTCAAAAGTTTCTTAAATGTATGCTTACTTGGCACTGAATTCTTTGTACACTGGTCGTTGTTGGGGTCTTAAAAAGGATATGAACATGTTCATCTGAATCTGTTAATCTTGCTTTATGGTTATTCACAGGTTCTAAAGCAACCACAACAATCCGGGAGGTTCAATTTCACAACACAGTTTCCTTACTATAAAGAAGTAACTCATAAGCCAGATTTTCGGAACAAAAAACTTGGTAAACCTGTTGTGTTTGACATGGACATGAGTGCAGGAGATTTTCTTTCTCTATTTTACCTACTTAAAGTTCCTGTTGAAGTGATTAACCTTAAGGTATTCTGATTTTTCATGCTTATACTTTCTTTGAACAAGGCCTATTAGAACATGGAAAATGTGCCCAAATGAAAAAGTTGCTTCCAAAATTTATCATTAGTTATTTGGATCATCTGAATAATTGACACATAGACTCACATAACACTTTTTGTGTTGGTTTAGGCAATCATTGTAAGTCCAACAGGGTGGGCAAATGCAGCAACAATAGATGTAATCTATGATTTACTGCACATGATGGGTCGTGACGATATCAAAGTTGGTATTGGTGATTTTTTTGCAATGAACCAATCAAATTTCTCACCTGTTGGAGACTGTAAGTATGTTAAAGCCATTCCTCACGGAAATGGTGGGTTTCTTGACTCTGACACTCTCTTTGGATTTGCTCGTGATTTGCCTCGTAGCCCCAGAAGGTTGGTGCTTTCTACTAGTTACTTTAGTTTCATGCCTTAAAAGTCTCATCAACATTATGATACATATGATATTATTGAAACCATTATAGTTTTGTGGGGAATGAAAGCTGATATTACTACCAAAGAAATAATGGTACATTACTTAAAAAACAATGACAAAATGTATACAATATCACTACGAGAATAATATTGGAATTTTAGGCGGGTTTTTCGGTGACCATCTTGATAGGTGGTCCAAAGTGGACCGGTACCTACACATCATCCAAACTATAATTAAGATCGACAAGACTTTTCGGAAGTAGAAGCTTACGATCACCCTTGACCTTACACTTGAGACTATGACCAGATAATTGATGATTTGATGAAAACAAGGAAAAGAGTACAAGTTTTGAGGCATACATATTAAATTTCCCTTACTTTTATTGAACCGACATCAATCAAGTTAGCGTATCAGCTGTGAGGATGAGGAAGGCCGTGAACTTCAACTTCAAGAGGACAATATCTGTCATTGTTGGAAGGCCGTAGAATTTTATGAAATTGTATACCACTCTAGTATGTATTAAGCCACTTTTTGACATATGATTCAGGTACACGGCAGAAAACACTGTGAAGTTTGGAGCTCTTAGAGATACTGATCACCCGGAACTCAGGCAACCACGAGCTATGGAAATTTGGGAGTCTTTATTGCAAACATTGAAACCAGGGTCTAAGATTACAGTATTAACCAATGGACCATTGACTAATTTGGCAAAGGTTGTATCAGTTAAAAACATAAGCTCCAGAATTCAGGTAAGTTATCTTTAATTTGTTTTACAAATTTTGTAATAAAACATGAGCACCAACAATCAACTGAATAGAAAATCTATGGTTATAACTTGTAGTGATGAGGCATAACAGTTTCAAAATGTTTCAGGAGGTTTATGTTGTGGGAGGACATATCAGCAGGAGTGCCAATGACAAAGGAAATGTCTTTTCTGTTCCTTCCAACAAGTATGCAGAATTTAATATGTTTTTGGATCCTTTAGCAGCAAAGACAGTGTTTCAATCAGAAGTTAACATCACACTCATTCCACTCAGTATCCAGCAAAAAGCAAGTTCATTTTCAAGTACTTTAAGATGGCTCAGTAAAATAGAAAAAACACCAGAAGCAGTGTTTTCCAAACGTCTTCTGTCAAGGCTACGCCGTTTGAAGAAAATCCACCATAGATATCAACATATGGTATTTGTTCATGTATAGTCATTTAGATTTCCATATTTCTTCGGCTGCTTAATTGGTTTGTGTTTGATGTTCATATGTTACAGGACACATTCTTGGGAGAAATTCTAGGTGCTGTTGTTCTAGCTAATAATGGCCATTCAAGTCTTCTAGATGCAAAATTTGAGTCCAAATTTGTGAAAGTCCTAGCAGAAGGGATTGAATCTACTGATGGAAAAATGGTGGTGGATGAGAAATATGGAAAATTAGTGAGAATTTTAAGACATGTTGATGCCAAGACTTATCATGAGATATATGCAAAGAGGCTAGGTGATCCTAACCAATCAGCTAAAGTAGGAAGCTTCAAAGAACAGAAGAGGAAATGGAGTCATCCACATGATAGAAGTTAATCAAAGGCCACTTGTTCATGATTGTGAATTTTTTTTTCTTGTTTTACAAACTATAGTTTTTATCATGCGATTGGTAGTAATTGATTGACTTCAGTTTGATGTCTATTTGGCTGTCATCTCTTTGATAACGTTTAATTTCTAACGTAATAATTGTATATCTCAATCTAAAATGGGATATGTGTTTCACAACACAACTTATATCAGACAGACCAAGGCGCAGCGCACCGAGGCACAACGCGCCGAAGAAAGAGCAATTTTTTTTTAACATCTGTAATTGGATTTCAATTTTCCACAGTCATGCAATTGTGCATCTTACAACAATCTCAGTTGTTAGATGAAGATCATATATAACTTATCTTTCAATATATATTGTAAACCTAAATTAGTTAAGTCATCTGAATTTCATCCAATGGTCAAAATCACTCCACTGCATGGCTAAATATTTTCCCTACAACAATGAATCCAAGTCTAAGCACTATTTAATTGCCATGCTTAACTTAACCGTATCAACAGAAAACTACAGATCATTCACAGCATGACGTTGGTGAGTTGACACCAGTACCACTGTGGGGTTGGCAAGTCTTATCTTGCAGAAAGGCATCCTATGTTAGGAATATTATAAAAATCAAAATTGAATAATGACCATGTTTGCTGCTACAAGCCTACAAGGGAAAGAGAAAGTAAGGATATAATTTCGGCATTTACTTCATATATGATTTGCTCCATTAAGGAGCATACATAGGGACAATGCCACCACATCATGATTTGTTTTCTAAAGAATCAAATCTCCTCGTATGATTCTTCTTATCTTGCAAATCAAATTTAAAATTATTATTTGCCGTCCTTAATAGTTTCTTATTCCAAAATAAAGTGACTTTACATCTCCATTACCTTATACCACTTTAATTTTTTCAACCACAAGCGATGCCAACTACTGACCTATAGGATGTTGCCATGCAATGATATAGTCATCAAAATGGTTACATCTAGTCTATACTACTAATCAATTCAAGAAAGTCTATTTGGCCAGATTTCACTTGCATTCTGACCGAACTCCGGATTACTAGAACTTCTTTTCGCAGGGAACCGGAGGGTTAACATAGAAATCTAGTAGAATAATCTTAACTTATATCCTATGATGAATCCAAGTGTTTGAGGTTCACATGATAGTTCTTACTACAACTACTTCCTTTTGGGGAGAGTGACAAAGAGGCAAGATCAATATTGGTGTCATTAACCTTCATTAAAACATGCAAAATATTACAAATTATAAAAGTGCTTTCTTGTGAAGAACAAAGTACATTGGATGAAAACTTCTATCCACATAAAAATCCAAACATTCACAAGAGAAATAGAGAATCTTCAACAGAGAAGAGGATCAAAATACAAGCATCTCTACAGATCCACTCACTTAGAAACTCAGTTCAGTTCCATCATAGGGATTGAGCCACCAGCTGCCACTATCTGCTGCTCAAGCTGCAATAAGTATCCATAAAAGATATAATATAAATTGCAAATCCATAAGTGTAATTTAAGGTTCTTCAGCTGAAATTATTAATCAATTTACTCACCCTCAACAATGTTTCAAGCTTATTCTTGACAAGTAAGTACTCTTGCTTCACTTGCTGCAAACACCTGCGGCACCTGCATAAATTAGAAATTTCACATGATCAGACCATAAAATTAGTAGCTAGCAGTTGAGTCATGTTCAAGTAGCTTGTCCTTCAAACTATTTCGCTAACTGTCGATTCTTCAAGAAGCCAAAACTATTAAACAACTAGTCTGAAAATTAACAACTTACGCATCTATGTTTTGTTCCTCACAGAAATTGCGAAAAGCAACGCAGGAATTTTTCACCCTTTGTGCACCTATGCTGTCAATCAAACATACAAACTTATCTCAGCAAACCAAAAAAAAATATAATAGCATGGTTTAAACAAGTGAAAAAACATAAATAGTCTGTCATGAAATTCGGAAAATAAAACGCTACTCATTCAAGAACTAATAGGTACACAAGAATTGCAGGTAATCGCACAAAAAGTCCCATTTATTCAGATTCTGTAGCATTTATACATTTTAGATTGGCTTTAATAAAATTGTATACCTTGCACTGCTACCCTTAAACTGGTGAACATGTGCATCAACTTTTTTGAAGTCAACACTTTGCTGATCCCTGCACATGTAAAACCCCAACAACATTAGATCATGATGCACTTCTCTCTCTCTCTCTCTGTTTTTTTTTTGTTGCTATTAATCACCCGGTTCCCAGGGAAGGGGCCTGGTAATCCGAAGTTCGCTCGAGAGGTAAGTAAAGTATAACCAAGAATTAGTCTACCCAGAGAGTTCTCTCGAACAATTCGTTCTAGGTGGAGCTCGTTAATTTATCATGCACTTGTCCAAATTCATTATATTCTCTAATAAGCAACATGAGAGAAATGAAAAAAGGAACAGAAAGATAGTAGTAACACTCACACAGCAAAAGACAGGTCTTTGAGAATCCTCTCAGAATCATCAAAGAAAAGAGAAACAACTTCAAAAACAAATTCAGGGTTGTTCTCATCTTGTAGCTGCTGAAGTTGCAGAAACTGACCATCCAAGAAACCCTTTTCTCAACATAAACAAAACAAGAAAAAAGACCAACAAAATCAACAATTGAAGAAACAAAACATCCTAAATAACATCAAAACCAAAAAACAAAAACAAAAACAAAAGCAAAAGCAAAAAAAACACAATCCTATAAGAGGTCAATTAATGTGTGTTTTGTGGTCTAACCTCCATGAACATGGATTTGATGTAGTCCACCCACTGTCTCCGCATCTGACCCACCTCCATGTTTCTCTACAAACAAGTCAGTTGTAAATGTTATGTCATAAATTAACAAAAAAAGTGAGTGACCCAGTTGAGTTAGGGTCATCAAGTTTTGATCTTTAAGGAAAATAAATGAATGGGTGAATGAAAAGAGAGAAGGGTATACCTTGAAATTGAAAGAACTGCGAAATTGAAGGTTGGAACTTGGAAGAGAGAGGTTCTTTCTTTATTTGATTCTTTCTCTCTCTTCTTGTTTCTCTCTCTTTGTGAGATTGGCGCTTTGCTTTGTTGTCTTGTTCTTTCTTTATATCAATCAGTTATTTGTAGGAAGTAGGAATTTGTTTGTTGTGTTGCGCACTACAAACAGGTCATCACAGTACACAGGGCTCGCGTGGGAACTAAAATACAATGTACCTACGTTTTTGTAGGGTTATATGATAGAATAAATTAGCTCGTATCGGATGAACTTCTCACTATAATGAATAAATTAGTTGATTGAATTTGTGGTTGATCGAAAAATTAACAGGTAAACTCATTTTAATTTGTTGTGTGAATCGGATATTCTTTGTACACATTTGCATATATTGATCTCTCGATTTGAGTAGCACTACAATAAATGACATAAGTATCCCTCATAATATTTAACATCGTGCATTTTTATAGTTGAACATGAATCTATGATCTCTTCGTTAGTTTCTCATCTAAGTATTGTGTTGGGTCGGCGGTTGAACTGACCGATGAATATTACTCCTTTCATCAATTTTAAACTTCATCATAGAAAAATACTTACTCCTTTAAATCATGAACATTAGTCCTTTTGTCAACTAGCTCATAATAGAACTAGAAAATTAGTGAATATTTCACATCAATGTAACACTTCTTGATAGAAAACATTATTTCTATCTCATTCTTCTTGGATGAAACTCATGTGACTCTAAATATTTTATGTGACATTTATTTTTAAAGTGTGAAACTAATATGAGTTTCGCCAAATAAGAGAATGGAAGTTAGAGAATATTAAAAAAAAATAGTATTCATAGCACTCCTCTAACTTTAAAACTTCATATAGAATATTTAATAAGTGTGTGATCGAGTATGACAAAGAAAACGAGAAAAGAGAGAAAATGTGTGAGAAGAGAAAAAAAATTAAGAGATTCAATCTAAGTATAAAAGAATGTGAGAAGAAATATAAGTAAAAAGCACCATTTTACTTTTGACCCAAAAAAATTCCATATTTTTTTTGAGTGACACAAAATTAGTCGTCCACATTCATACCATTTTCCAAAATCAAGGCTAAAATGCAAAATAAAATAGAAAGTGATGTTTCCAACCTTCATACATGTGGTGAAATATTTTTGGGAAAGGCAAGGCACGAATTCAATATAGAAATTACTTCTTAAAAATTGTGCTATGGGAAAGGTTGGGACATATGTCATGGAACTTAATATAGAAATTACTCCATGTCTTAACAATTGTGTATTTATTTTATTTTTGGTCAATTAGTCTAATGTCTAGAGCTCACACGTTTTAAATCTAGAGAAATGGAGAGTTCGGGATTCGAACTCCGACTCCTGCGTATATTATATAATGTCTCTACCAACTGAACTTAGAAATGAGGTGTTTGAGGTTCGAACCCTTACCGCTGTGTATATTATTCAATGTCTTACCAACTAAGCTAAGCTCACCGGGATTGTTAATTTTTTTTAAAAGTTAAAAATTAACTTTTCTCAATTAATACTATTTTTAGTATTTTAACATGTGTCTTTAAAGCACATGTTAGTATTCTCGTGAACTTAACTCAGTTGATAGGAATATTGCATATTATATGCATGAGTCGGGTTTCGAATTCCGAATACCTCACTTCGAATCAATGTTGGTGTAATTAGAACCTACTTTTTTTTTACAAAATAAAATGAAATATATTAATGAAACGAAAGGTTTTACCTAACACAAAAACCGTAAGGGTAAAACTAAATAGTTCACAAAGTGATTAAAAAAAATAATACAAGAACAAAAAAACCTGCAACTAAGAAAAATTATTGAAATTCGTAAAAAGATCTGGCTAGCAGTGATGTAGATCAAAAGTTGTAACGTAAATGTTTTGCTTTCAATCAAGAATAAGAAAATAACTTTAACTTTACAATAATCTATCTGAACCAACTTATAAAATAAAACTGAAAATTCTGTCAAAAAAAAACTGAAAATATTTTGTACATATATTGTATTCTACTTTTAGTAAGTTGTTCTAAATATTTAAAATATTTATGTCATGAGAAAAATTCAAATAAGCTCTTGCAAAACCCTTTATACTGCCTTTGAGTCCATTTGGAGTAAAGGTTAAATGTATTTTAGAGTGTTTTCACAATATAAGTCATTTAATTTTTTAATTTTACATTCTCAGAAAAATCTCTCTCTTTTTTATTTTTATTTTTTCTTTCTAATAACTTCTCTGCTCTTTAAGCTTATGTAACAAAGCTCATAGAAGAGCTTATCCGAGTAGGTGTCATCCAAATACAAAATTAGTTTAGCAACTTTTTACATCAAATCTACTAGCAACAAAATTTCTTATAACCTTTTCTAGTTTTTTTTTTTTTTTGAGGGATTATAACCTTTTCTAGTTAAAAGCTTATTCAAACATAATATGATAATTTGATGTTAGAAAGATAGGCAGGCATGACCAAATTGCACGCCTACGAGACAACTGTGTGAATGACAATTCAATTTTCAGGAAAACTTTCAAATAATATCCAAAATTTAGTTGTTCAATGATATTTATTAAAACAAATTATTAAAGACATGAAGAAAAAAAAACATTAGCAATTATTTATCATGTATTCAATGCTTTAAATTAGCTTATGTAACAATGTTAATATTTTCTATTTAAAACTTGAACATGTTAAAAATATATGGTTAAATTTTAATTATTCTTGTCAATCCTCTCAACTATTATCTACTCCATATTATAAATTGGGACCGAGAAAGAAGACAAAGATGGGTGAAATAAAAAATGCAATGAAATAAAAAGTAATATGCAGCAGTATATCCTTCACAGGTAAAATACAATGAACTTATAGGGACCAAAATCAATCTTTTGAAGCAAAAGCTAAGCATCATCTAAATGGAACACAAGGACCACAAAACATGGGCATCTTTCTCATTCCTCTGATTTGACAGGATTCTTTGTGATCCTCTGGCCTCTTGGCTCTTCCAAGTTCCAGCCTCTCCATAATATATACTCAGACAAAATGTCTCATTGAGATTTGGAAGGCTACAATAGCTTCAAGTGTCCACATCAATAATTCAACGTTTGCTTTGGTATTTTTCTCGTATTAGGATAACGGTTTTGTCTTGGCTTCAGCAGTAGTAATTTATTTTCGAGAGTAAAATAAGTAATTTGAGTTGATTGTTGATAATCAAATCAATAATTATTATTATTATTATATACATGTATAATAAATTATAGATTATTAAAATAAGGAGCGTGGCCGATAGCATATAACTTAACAATATTTGAATTTTATAGCATTATGATACTATCTTAAAACGTGAGTTAAGTCTAACTCTACAATACATTGTAAAGTAACATATGACATCTACTTAAAACTTGAGTTAAGTCCAACTCTACGCCACATTGTAAGATAATTGATGACATTCACTCAAACACATTTTCATGTCATATCTTATTCGATGTAATGTATGATACAACACAAACCCTTTCGCCCACGAAATGCCCCTGTGAAAACCAGCCCCTATCATACAACTTCAATGTGAGAAATATACGCTGAAAACAAAAATTAAAAATCAGAACACATACAATTTACAAGGTTTTCATATTGCAATTTCTTTGTTTATGTATAGAAATGTTTAACATATTGCAAATTTTCTTTTTACTTCTCTTGATTCCATATCTAAATATTAACCACAACCAAGCCTTTGCTTTTAAATTCATAAATCAAATTCTCATTCCACGAATTCAACAACCGACTGCTTTAATAAATTTATAAAACTGGAATCGGAGAACTAAGGAAGAAATTTAAAGTATATTTTTCTTTTTTGCCATTTTACATAGTAACCAATGAAAAAAAATTCGAATCACACATCACCTACAATTACAGCTTCCCAACTAAAAAATGTACCTCTTAAAATGTGACCATGAGACTAGAACACTATCAGAGAGCTAACATGTATAATGAGATATAAAATACATTACAATCCACAACAGAAGAAAAAAAAAAAAAAATACAAATCGAGGACCAATGGAAAATGGAAAGTCATCCAAAATCATCACTCCAAGTCTGGAAAGCATTCCATTACACTTCTAACATGTCTTGCAACTTTTCCTACAGTAGCCAGGAAGGCCTGAAGTTCCAACCATATATTCAGGATTCTTAGTGCATTCTCCAAGGGCAGCCCATCTTTCACAGCTTTCATGCTGATCAGTGCAGTCCCCTCCAGCTCCCACTGTCTTATCAAATGAGTCCACATGAATCCATTTTGTTGCCGACCATTTCTCTCCTTCGATAACAGGGCATCCTGCATGAAGACTAAGAGTGTCTGGGATAGCATTTGGGTGGAGACTAAAGAATAGAAGTGCATCTCCTCTTCGAGGTTTCACTGTGAATTGTCCGGGGGAGGAAGGAAAGAAAAACAATTATTGAACATTATTCTCTCCTTATAGAATAATACAGAAGAAAAACCATAAAGTGACTTTATGTTCAGTTGCCCACCTGCGACTCCTTTTTTTCCACACTCAGAGAGATCTTCATCCGTTTCAGACAATTTATGACGGGGAGATTCCTGTAACTAGCATTATAAAGATATCAAAGTTAGCTACAAGAAGGGAAAATAAATTCAGAAACGGTTTCCCTTGCCAAGAAACTCCCAACTATTTGGTATGGAATTCATATTGAAGAAAATATTTCATCTCCTAAACATCTCCCTCAAAAAAGATGAGTAGTGTTCTTGGCATCCATTGTTCACAAGTATAGTCAAAATATTTGAGCACAGGGAAAAGTGGTAACCAATCAAACACAAACTTTTCAAAAAATTTTGCTTCGTCTCTAGTCTAAAAATAGTTACTGTCAAAATGATTATGAGCAACTAAAGAAAGAAGAGAGAAACTCAACATGAAGTCGTAAATACAATCCTCAGACGAGGCAATTTGGCTCACTCAAAAATCAAATAATTCATACTGATAAATTCAGTTTGCACAGAAAATTGCAGTGAATAAGGATCCAAGGTAGAGACTAGAGACCTCAAGGTTGTATAAGGAGATGCCAAAAAAAATTTTAAACATTATAAAGGCAGTGATTTACCAAAATTATATTTTTAATTTTATGTAAACATGTGCATTAGATGCTAGACAAACCTCTGCATCAGGGAACACTGTTTCACCACCTTTGGTCACATTGGTAAGATACATGAGAACAGTGGCGACCCGGTGTCCACCTCGAGCTATATTAACTTTATCAGCAAAGTAATCATAATGTGGATCATATTTCTGTCCGTGCTCATATCTTAATACTTGTATGTCTTCGCCATTTTCTGAAATTCAGTAGTCAAATACTGTAAGCAATTGACTATTGCCTCCATGTTCATATTTTTTTTCTGCTTTATATATTGGGCAAGGGGAGGGTGGAGGGAAGAGAAGCTGGAAATGTATTAACTGATTAATGATCATGCTAATTTGTGAAGATTTTGTTATGATACATGATATTATGAAAGATTGATTGCATAAGAGAACTAGTGAATAACAACTTAAGAATAAATTACTCTTGCGATCTCGAATGATACAAATGCAATACTTCTTAATTTGGTCCCTCTATTTCCGACTTTCTCCAGTAAACTTTGACAACAACAACAACCAAGCCTTATCCCACTAAGTGGGGTCAGCTACATGGATCAAATGACGCCATAGTGTTCTATCAAAAACCTTCACACTATTTCGTATTTGGTCCATGTCATAGAGATTCGACAAAGTTTTATGTTGGCTGTTGAGGCCTAACACAACCCTCTCCTTTTACCCGGGCTTGGGACCGGCCTTGGCAGGATTCTGCAGTAAACTTTGAATGCTTCTAAATTGTTATTTCAGTTATGGGAGTCACTATGATATCCAGGTGGATAAGGTGCTTCTGGTAATTTTTCAAGCACTTCTTGAATACTGATTTTGCATTTCATGTTTGAAGTTCTATTAAATATAACTAGTAGCCAATCAAATGCTTGACGGGACCACATCCAGGGGAGAAAAGGGTACTAGACGAATGATTTTTGTCTTTCCATATAAACTAAGTTCTTTCTACATTGAGATATACAGATTGGACAAGTAATATAGGGCCTATTAGAAAACTAAACTCAGTGCTAAAAGTGGGAAATTAGCACAGAACATAATTTAATGGAGTTGGTTTGAAACCTTCAAAAACTGATATTAAGTAAATTTGTACATAACATAACATATAAGAAGTATTTAAATGCAATAGATAACAACAGTTTCCTTATTTAAATAATTACATGACAATAGCTTTGTTTTGTGTAGCGTCATTATTTAACTGGTACAAGTTCAAAGTTCATAAGGGCATTTTATTGGAAGCTTAGATGAATATAGACTTGCAACAACAATGCCAAACTTCATAGTCAAACTAAAAATAGGTAATAGGCTTTCCTGATATGCAGAATCAGACTTAAGAAACTTTGAATGGCTACGGTACACATACAGATGGAAAAGATAGATTGGGGCCCTGTAATTTTCGTCTATCATAATAACTCAAACCTAAAATTAGAATCTTGGATTCACGGTAACTTCCTGAATTCTTGCCTCAAATTCCCACTCATTTTAATTGTTTATGTATCAGGCCAAAACAAATGGTCTGTGTAACAGTGTTTAAACCAGACAGTATAGAACAAAAAAAAACAACAAAATTAGCAATAAGTTCAGCAGCATCTAGAAGAATACCACAGCCGTACCTTTTGGAAGAAAGGTCCATGATGAAATCTTGTCCTCAATACCAGAAACAATGGCATCCTATAAAATAACCAAACAGAGTAAGGTAAAAAGTTCATAGAATTCAGAAAGTACTATTGCTTTTGGTATAAATAAAAAATGGGAAATGTTAAAGAGTGCCCTTGGGGCATAGGATAAAGGAACAAAAATAGAAATTATGTGTTGGAAAGTGATGAAAAGTGGTCAAGTCAACTTGTAAAAAGTTTACAAATTGTTGTTTCCAATGTAAAGCTACTAATTTTGGTTACCTTAACTAGTGCCCTAAGGGCACTTGTTAACAAGACCCATAAAAAATTGATCCCGTCTAACAACAGAAAAACCAAAAAAATCCCCCGCAGTTTTTACACTGCCAGCAAAAACTCAGATAACTTACAAACAGCAACCCAAATATTCTCCCAAACATCTCATGTTATTCTTCTACAAAATCCTAGTTCACAGCATCTCTCTTTCACAAAAAGGAGAAGACACGAGCTTGTGTCTAACATAATTTAATTCACAACCAATAAAAGCAAAATTTGACCTTCAAAATCAAACAGAAACCCCAGAACACAAAGTTTATGTAATTTTAAACAAGATCAAAGCACATAAAAAGTTTTTTTTTTTGGTTCAAAAGATCCTAGCCGTAAAACTCACCCACTTAGACCTAAGATGTGTGGAATTGCAAGATCGAACCTGCAATCCCAACTTATCCAATGTCTCTGCAACTACCATCTGAGTTGTACTTATGAGACATAATTGTGCATATCATCGACCATATATAAAGGTTTTAAGCATAACTGTGCAGATCATAGAACATAGAATTCTCTTTTTATTTTTTACCAAATAGATAATTCCTCTTAGTACACACCAAGTTCTAACTTGGCATAAGATTGATGATGTTGGGTCTAAATCTACCAATAGTACATAATTGTGATTAATAGATAATAATTAGAGTTATAAATTAACCCGTGATATGCATTTAAAACCTTATCAATGAAGTATAGGTTATTAATTAAGGTTTCTCAAAGTAGTTAAATATTTGATAATGATAATAATAAGAAAAAAGACCGAAATAATGAATTTGCAAATATAGAAAAATTAGAATTGAAAACAAATCAACCTTATTCCTAGTAATGAACATTCCAGAACTTGTTCTAACTTCACTCAGTTTACTCAAACCGGACAAATTATCCGCCACCGCAGATCTCTTAAGCTCCGATTTCGCAATCGAAATCAAATGATCGCATTCCAAATCCGTCAAGAAACCTTTGTAAACAAAAGCTCTGCATCAAATCAAAATCAAAATCAAAATCAATAATCATTCGCTAATTACACATTTTCACAACCGAATTTTGAATTGAATTTGAGAAGCGAATTTAGAGAAAGAGACCTTGGTTTCCATGAAACTTGTTTGACCTTAGTAGGATCGATGATCGCACTGGTGCCTGCGTAGGAACCTAGTGCGAAGTGAAATTTGCAGATCAATAACAATGGTACTATTATCATTATCGAACACCAAACCCTACAAATCACACTCATTTCTTTTTCTACTTGTTTCTAACTAGATTCAAACTTCGGTTTATAGCTTATGTTATGCAACTTGTTAATGCTCACTCTCAATAAATTAATTAATTAAAGTTAGACTTTTAAGTACTTACTATTGTCTTAATTAATTACTGTATATAGTTATAGTTAGTTATTATCACAGCCCATTTAATGGAACTCTATAACTATATAGATGCACACTTTAAGTTCCAATTAAGAAATTATTCTTTGAAAAGGTTTGATACTTCAATTCCCGATGCCCTAAAGAATGTCCTAAGGACATTCATTAACATTTTCATTTTTTTATTTAATACTCACTCCGATTCTATTTATAAGAAAAAGTTGACTTTTAAGATTCATTGAGTAATTAATGTATTTGGTATATAATATATATCAAATACATCATTTATGCAATGAATCAAAAAGTCAAATGTTTCTTATAAGTAGGATCGGAAGAGTACAAAAAATTTTGATGTGTTGGATTCGAAACTCATGACATAAGGGCATACTTTAAGATTCAATTATCGCTAACAAGTGAATTTGAAGATTTTTGTTTCCTAGGAGAAGGAAAAAATACCTTTTATTTGATAGAACTTTTGAGTAGAAGGAAAAAATACCTTTTATTTGATAAAATCAAAACTAAACCAATTCATTAGCAATAATAAGTTTTTGGGTAATGTTAACCAGTGCCTCTGACTGATTAAAGAATCAAACGTTGTAAGTATTACATTAGAACTTGTGATGTCAACTCTTCAAAAGTATAAAAAATGTTATTTTCATTATAAAACTTCATATTTTTAGTTTCCTTAACCAGTGCCCCGGGACACTGGTTAACATGACCTAAGTTTTTTTTTTTTTGGTCAAGTAGCCTAGTGGCTAGAACTCTCACAATTTAATTGTGGAGAAGTGGGGTGTCCGAAGTTCGAACCCCGCCCCCTGCATATAATATGCAATATCCCTACCAATTGAGTTAAGCTCACGGGGATATGACCTAAGTTTTTTTTATTACAAAGAAGCATAAGTCCAACAATAATTATTTGAATATGGGAAAAATAGGATACACGTCGATTTTACATCATCATCTAATTCAAAGTGTATATTGTCCAGTTACTCAACTACATCTTATTTTAATGGTATGATATGGAGAAATAATAAATTCATGTTAGTGTAAAATTAATTTAAACTGATAGAATATATCCAAACTCTTTGAATATTTGTTTCAAGAGGTTAATTTTTACGCATTAATATTTTTTACACAAATCATGTCAAATATGTATTTTAATGATATTTTATGAACTAACCTAAAAAATGAGATTATGAAGTGATTTGATTAAGCGCACGTGTAAAAATGTTTTACATTATTGATGTATAAATGCATTTTCTTAAGTACTGTATGTATGGTTCTTAACTCGCCTACTTATGATATCCTTAAATTTATAAATTTTTCAAAATTTGTGGTAATCACAAAAGTGTATTTTAAGTTAATAATCATGCGAAAAACATTTAAGGAAATGCATCTAATTTTTATCTTTAGATTCATGTCAAAGTATCAATAAAGAGAAGAAAAATAGCCAGAGATGTGATATCCTTAGGGGGTATTCTGAAAAAAAAATATTTTACAGAGGGTAAATCAAAAAAAATATTTTACAGGGGTAAACCTAAAAATGACCTATATTACGGGGGTAAAACACCATTAACCCTTTCATAAATAGTAGTACAGTAATTTATTTCTTTTTGAAATGCAAGTAGTACCGTAAGTGATTGTATAAGGTACTTCAATTCTGATCAAAGATTATGAGTTTTTGGAGTATGTTTGTTATAGTATAAAATAAATTGTGTCACAAGTATGTAATAATCACAATAGGGTTTTCTATTCAACTAAAAAAGGTAAATAATTGTGAGAATTAAATACAAACCACTTGACAGAATTAAAAGATTTCAGGATTTCTTAAATACAGTTGCTTGCTAAAGAAGGTATGTCCAATTCATTTTAATCACTGCAGCTCTTTGAATAAGATGGAAAAGTACTGTCCCCATCTAGGCAGGAAGGGTTAATTGGGACTCACAAATTACACCCTAAACCATTTTGATTAAATAAAATACATGCTTCATGCACATGAGGTTCTGCCTCCTTTGTCTTCTTTGTGTCTGTTGTTAACCTCTTCAGTCAATGTTCTGGCCAACACTAAATCCACAAGTGGAATCAGCTCATATACATCACTTCCTTTTAATGTATCTGAATCAATCACAAACCATAATTTAATTTGGATTGCTGGGGCCTAAAATCGTCTCCATATATCGATCCCTATCGCTCAAAAACTTTGTTGAGTTGTAATCTTCTGCAGCATATAGTTCTTCTGAGTATGTCCTATGAAGTTTCGACTTCTGCCTCTCTTTCAACATTCTCAAACTCTCTTCTTCACCTCTTAGTATCTGTAACACCTGCATTCATTCAAGAAAAAAGTATATGTCCTATATCAGTAAGATCCTCAACAATGCATTTAATCAATTTCGCTTCTATAATTCTTTTTTCGCGTCAACTCACTAACTGTATGCTTGGAAACGCGGTAGCTCACCTTTTCAAGGTGTAGATTTTGTCATCATGGAAAAATGATTTCCAAACAGACACTAAGTTTTTCTTTCCAGCAAAATTATTAGAATTAATTTTGTCTTAGGTCGAACATGATTTAGTAGAAATACAAGCTTGGTTACTACGAATCAAACTTTTTTTGCCTACAAACCTCATTTCGATTAGAACTGATGTAAAACTAGCATTTGCATTCAGAGCCGGCCCAACACTTATTGAGGCTTAAAGCGAACTCAAAAGAGCAGTCTTGACAAAAAATAGAGGTCTTATTAATTTTCATAATACTTTTACCAACTTGGACCTTGGGTAGGCCATGTTTGTTTTAGATTGAAAAATTTACACTAAATTTTACATCAAATGAGTAATATCCAAAGGTAAATCATTTCACTTCAAACTCAATTGTAATGAAATCAATTTATAAAAATCTATTCCATTTAAAATACCCTCACTCACATTAGTCATACATGTAGTTTAGTAAGTTTGAATAGATATGGTAAAAATTAGTTTTGGTTATGAAGATACTTGGATAAGCAAACATGCAATATCAAACTCTTTTTCTTTAGTTAAAAAAGAGAGGTTGCTAGAACATATTAGTTTGTCCAAGTATCTTTCATATTCTAGCAATCTTGTTCAATATCTACTGGATTAAAGTAAAATATCTCATATATAGAAGTACATGCCTGACTCATATGCGGTCGCTGTATTGAGGACTGATCTATACACATAGAAGCAGTTAATATTATAAGTTTCATCTGTTCTGCGTCATAAGCATCACCCAAAACTGGATCAACTAGCTCTTTGATGTTATTACTAGTTAGCAAAGGTTTTGCCTGCCACATTTATTTTTCATAGAGTGTATAAGAATTAACCTTTTCAACATCAAGATAATCAATAAACAGAATGCAATAGCAGACACTTACCCACATCACCAGACTTTTTTGTGAACTATCCAAAGCTTGTCTCCCAGTAATGAGCTCCAATAATAGTACACCATAAGCATATACATCAGTTTTTTCATCTACTATACCATGCATGAAGAATTCGGGAGGAAGATAGCTGTTGTGACATTCACCAAAACAAAAAATTGTTATAAGTTAACAAAGATGCGAAAAGGAAAATATTGTGATTACTGAAAATGTGAAGAACTTGTGAAGCTGCTAAAAGATACAAACCCAAATGTGCCTTCCACTTTGGAGACAGTATGGTGAGTCCATTGATCAGGTAACCACTTTGCAAGCCCAAAATCAGATATCTGGTTTTAGATAGCAGTTAGAAGGGTTACAAGAAACTTAGATGAAACAAAAGTGCATCTTTGGATTGAAGTGAGTTTGACAGAATCAGGTGTCCTTTGTGATTTTGGCGAAAGTTACATTTTTATACTTCAACAAAATCATGTTAATATGATTTTTTCAAACTCACTACGATTCCAAACATCCACGAATTTTTATGGATTTAGAATATAAGAAGAGTATAATATTTGCTGAAAAACGCATGTTTCGTATAATTAGATTTGTGAGGCATAATAGGAACCTGAGGCTCAAAGTCCTCTGAGAGAAGTATATTAGAAGCTTTGATATCTTTGTGAATAATCCTTCTTTGACATCCCTCGTGCAGATAGCGAAGACCCTCAGCAGTCCCCAAAGTAATCTTATATCTAAGGCTCCAATTCAGTTTCTCTCTAGGTCCTGAAATCCAGAAAAGGAAAGATATCAACCTTTTTTTTTTTTGAAGGAGAAAGATATCAACCTTAATAAAGTGATTATCATATAAGATTGTGTAAGTTATTTCTATAACAAAAGATAAATGCAGTCATGCTATTTTCATACAAGTTATAAGTTGTTTTCATAAGCTATCTTGAAGAGTTCATAGAAATAAGATGCAAACAATTTAATCATGAACATGTCATGAGAAGTTTCTATAAGTTCTCTCAAAGAATCCCATAAGTGTTTATGCCAGTAGATAAGTTCAAATAAGTTAATTCGAACAGACACTTGGACTTGCATAGAAATACAAATTATGAAACATACCATAGAGTAAGGATGACAAGCTTCCATGAGGAGACAATTGAAGAACAAGAAACATTCCACCTTCAACACCATATCCAATCAATCTAGCAATATTGGGGTGATCCACATGCACTATAATGCCAAGCTCAGACAAAAAATCTGCAGTCATTTCTTCTTGGGAACCTCTTGTCAACCTTTTAATGGCAACAAAGTTTCCATCATCCAGTTTTCCTAAGTAAACCTCAGCATAGCCTCCCTCCCCAATCAAATTATCTTCAAAAATAAATACATAAAACCTTATAAGTCTAACACGGACACGGACACAGACACGGCACCAGCACATAAACTCAGACACGGCACCAGCACAAGTGAACACATAAGTGATTGAATGTAAGCAAACTTATCGGTGCCTGACACTAACACGTGTCAGGCAACGAACACATATTCAATCTAAACTGTCGTTGTGACATAGCTAACAAGAATGATGTCAACATGAAAAGAAAACAAAGGTATATCTTTTACATTTTCATACCTTGGCTAAAGTCATTGGTTGCAGCTTGAATTTCTGCGAGAGTGAAATTTTTCCATGAAGATTTGAAACACATAAACTCAGAATCAAAAGAAGACTGAAGAGCTGGAGAATTGAGAGATGGAATGAAATCCTCCCTAATTCTTTTGCTTTTTCTTCTAGTAAGTTTTGGAACATTCTTCAGTGGATGAAGGTGATGAAATGGCATTTGTGATCCCTTTTTGATTAATTTAAAGAAACCTCGCCACTGTCGTGTACCTCCTTCAGAATCAGAAGTGCTTGCCCTTGAACTTGGTGTATCAGATTCTTGACTTCTAGGTGAATACTCGGATAGGTCTCCGTCCTCAATCTCCAAAACTGACAAGTCTAATAACATATATGGTACATTCATTCAAGCATTAGTACACCATATAAATAATTGAACGGTTAACTTATTGAATTAGAGACGGAAAATTGGAAAAAACATGATATCCATCTCTAATTTGGTCGGTAATTCAACCGTTTTTTAGTAGAGATGGAATTAAAGAGAAAAGATAAAAGGATTGAAATTAATTTATTACCAATATTAGAAAAAGAATCAGAAAATCCAGGTCGTTGTTGTCTGCCTCTGCCTCTTAAATTGGTACTCTCCTTTTTTTCTAAATGTTTTCTGTCTAACTTGTGAACGTCATTTCTGCCAATATATCAATCTTCATTGTCAGCACAGAATAAAGAATTAATGTGACAATCCCTACATTGTCAAAACTTCCAATAAACCATATATGATCAAATGACCCAGCATATTAATAATAATAAGATAGGAATAAAGATAGGCCAAAAGATAAGTGCATGGTTTGGTATTACGGTGGGGTTGCCGAAGGGGTTGCTGAAATCACACTGAGACACCATGATTTTGCAAATGCTAAGCTCGGCAAACCTACGTGATACCAAACATGTAAAACATCATTTATATATGTTGGAATACATTGATTCATCAAAATATAAAAGCAAGTTGAACAATAAATTCAAGATTGAAAATCAATTATAGAGTCAAAAACTCCAAATTCTACTCGAGGAGATATAAATGTGTCAAAATCAATTCTACAAATCTCGAAACAATTTTGTCTTTTCCAAACGTGGTACCAAAACCAAACATACAGAAATACATGTCCGAAACAAAATATATCAACAAAAGTACACAACACCAATCAATACACATGTATAAAAAATGGTACATTAAGCAAAAAAAAGTCAATTTACTTGCATGTAAAATCAATATAGATCATTATTAAGGAAACATTACAAATATAATACCATATTAATTAATCAATGAGATGGAAATAACGTTGCATGCAATCATGCACGTATAAAGAAATGAACACAAAATGTTACCGTAAGAAAAGGTGGTATTGTTTGTTAGTACCTCGAGAAAGAAGGTTGTGGTGGTTCTCGTTGTTCATCGCTCATGATGGCGATGGAAAAATGTAGGAGGAGACACCGAGAACCAAGAAGAACGGAAATGCCGCGCACGGATAGAGTCAGAAAGAAGAGAGAGAGAAAGAGATATGGAAGAAAGACATGAAAATGAAAGAAGTGGTTGGAATCATTTTTCTGTTCCTATACATTCTTCTAACTTCTTACTACACACCCGATTTTTTATCCTCAAATTTCGTTCAACTTTACAGGAATATGCTCATTGATTTTGTATATATTCCTATTGCATATATTTTCTCAACAAAAAATATTATAAAAAGCTTCATTTTTTTCTTTATGTTTATGATATATTAAATGAAATAGTAGAATTAAAAGTAGTGTAAAAATAGTTAAATTTAATTTTTCTGTATGGACAAGGCTTGTCAATTCACTTGTCCTTATATGAAATCATTTCTTGTCAAAAATTAAACGACAAATTCTTTTCCCTCCTTCCACACGTGGTTCGAATTATGAAATCCGAAAAAATACAGGGTGTTACGTTGGAGAGTGTTTTTAGTTACACCTTTTAAATTATATAATCTAAAATGTTGTAAGGCTTGCAAGAAGCTAATAGAGTGAGATAAGAAATTGTCAAATTAAAGTTGACATTATGGTTATAAAACTTAGTTTCATAAAAGTTGGTCCATGAACTTAATTTTTACGAAGATATCACAATTCATTTTAGATCCAACGAGCAGAGAAGAGTCAAAAATTCGACGAGGAATGCAACACAACATCATCTAGAGTGCAATTGTTACGATAATCATATGGTGTTGGGATTTCAAGAGGGTTTTTCAAAATTTTAATCATCTTAGCGAAATAAATCTTGATAAACGAATATTAATTAAATCATTAATCACAAATCAAAGCATTTTATGGATTCATATGTTTACCTCTTGAAGCACTGATCCTTTGAAGTCGAACTCTTAGAGTTAGTAATCATAAGCACTGCTCGACGACAACACCTCTACTCAGTCCACACGAACATATTCCTTCAATCACAATCCTACCTGCTTATGAATAAAGGCTTGGAGAAAGATGGACAGGTTTTAGTGTTTCAGAAAACTACGGTTTATGAATCATGGAATTTAGTTAAGTGTAATCTTGCTTCAGCACAAGAGTTCTATTTATAGTACCACTTGTACGATATGCAAGTCTAGCTGTCACTATTGGGCTTATGTAAGCCCAATAACTCATCTGTTACGAATAAAGGCTTAGAGTTAGTAATCATAAGCACTGCTCGAGGACATCACCTCTACTCAGTCCTCACGAACATATTCCTTCAATCACAATCCTACCTGCTTACGAATAAAGGCTTGGAGAAAGATGGACAGGTTTTAGGGTTTCAGAAAACTAGGGTTTATGAATCATGGAATTTAGTTAAGTGTAATCTTGCTTCAGCACAAGAGTTCTATTTATAGTACCACTTGTGTGATATGCAAGTCTAGTAGTCACTATTGGGCTTATGTAAGCCCAATAACTCATTTGTTGGCTTTGCTAACCAATTATATACTAATTGCACTCTCAAGTAATAAGTCTCACTAATACCTTTCACTTATTTGCTCTTTTGTGTGTGACCATGTAGGCTCTTGTAACTTTGAAAATAATATTAAATTTTATATTTAATATTACATACAGTGAGCGGTATCTAGAAACACATCACGGCTACCCAAGGGACAAGACTGTTATATGATCTAACGAAACTTTTCTGTGATATCTTGTGTATAATTTTTTTTCCCCTCATGTTTATATTGAACACAAGACATAGTGTGTCACCCTAGTCCAGTTCAATATTGAGCCTTTAAACATTTCTCTTATTATGTAAGAGGGGCAAATTCCATATAGGTCACTCATGTCCCTCTGCATGATTTGCGCAGTACCCATCAACCAACTTTATAGTCATCATGTCATAGACAACGTTTAAACATAAACAAAGTATTCGACTCCTACATTTAGGGAACATAGTGGTTTCAAGTCGAAGGGTGAAATACACCACTTATCACTATGAGAATAGTTTATGACACTTACATAACTTTCTATGTAGCATTCTCATGGAGGATCAATCCAATATAAATATTACTCCTGATATTTATACTTATGTGAAGACTTGATAACTATTTATTCATAATCTGTGAGATATGATCATTAGTCTACCCATATAATAGTCTTTATGCCTTACTACTATCCTATTTCATGGTAACGCTTTTGACTACGAAAATTTTAAGAATAATGTATTTTAGTTTAATGGGGTCTCACGATCAATTAAGTCACACTTAATGTTCCATTAAGCGGCTTAATTATTCTAGGGATTTTATTATTTTGAAACAAGACAAAATCAATGAAGAAATATCAAATATAAATATGATGATACAAAGCCAAATCCAATCAATACAGATTGGCTATTAGGGTTTACTCTAACATATGGGCCATCCTAGAAGTATATATAAATAGAATAAAGATTGGTAGACACCCTTAATATGTACACCATTTGTACCACTCTGAAAAATTCTAGTTAACCAAATATATGGTGTGTGTGACCACATTTTTTCAGTTGCGTGACCACTATTTAAAAACTGAAAAATGTAGTCACGCAATTAAATGCGCGTGACCACTATTTTTCCAATTAGTTAACCAAATAAATTATGGAAAAATAGTGATCACGCAACTAAAAAAATGTGGTCACACAGATCATATATTTGATTAACTTAACTTTTGCAGAGTAGTACAAAAGGGTGTACACATTAAGAGTGTCTATCTATCATTACTTAAATATCCCTCTCTTGTTCAATTATAAACTAACTCGAGTAAAGTCACCACCTCCACCTCGAAGGAGACAAAGTAAGGCTTATTTTCTCAAGTGATTTTGAAGGATAGAGTTCTTGCTTTGATGAAAGTAATTGAAGTTGAATTTCTAGAGACGGGTAATATGCTTCTTCCGTTTCACTTGGACAAAAATATTGGTGTAAAATGCAAGTAGTATGTCTTGAAGGATACAAAGTCGCTAATCAATTTGTGGAAAAATATTGTATGGTTAGCTAATAAGGTGGAGTATAAGTGCAAAATTTTGGGCAAGCATTGGTTGCAGAGAGATTCGAGTGTGGACTAGAGAGATCTGGAGAGACGCAGAATTATTGGCCTATATAACGTGATAACTACAACGTGAGAAATGGGGAAGCTTTGAGGAATCAATTTTTGCCTATGCTTGAATCATGTGGGTAGTCTAAAATACATGGAGATCATCATATTAGACTACGAGCAACAACATAATATGAGATTATATCTTCACCGAAAATCTTATGCATTAGGTATTACCATGAGTTTCGTCACTTATATACATTGTCAAATACTCGCGTTTTCATCCAATGCAGGATTTCTTTACCCAAATTTTGCACACAACACCAAGTAGTGCAAATCCCCTAAAAGGGCATTAATGGTAACCCTAATGTTTTATCAGAAAAAGTAATTCCTCAATTCAAATTTATTAGTTATTACAGTCATGGAAATTCAAAGAATATATATTTTTCCACAAAATAATAATCGACAGGTAGTAATTCACAGTTGGAAAAGAAGAAGCTGAAGTAGAGGAAATAGCAGGTATTACAAGCTAGGAATCAATTTATGTGATTAAACTTCATCAAGAATAATAAATTAATGGACATTGCGACTAATCAATCCTTCAAATATAGTATAGAGATCTTTGTTTTCAGGCCCAAAGATCTCATCAGCCTTCTTTAATGTCTCCTGCAATTTCACAAACACAACAGATGAAGACAATTAACATAAATTCAGATACAAATGTTACCATAAAAAAGAGGAGGAGAAGCATGAAAGTTCACCTCTTTTGTTTGTTTATGGGAATTCAGTTCTTTAACATTTGCTAAAAATGCACCAAACTGCTCATAAGACAAACGGCTCCTAATGATAACAAACATGGAGAAATGAGTGAAGGATTCAAAAGTTAAGCATCAAGCACAAAATTAAGCAAGTGTGCTACCACTACCAGATTGAAATGCTATACTTAATTTTCAAATTCAAAGGCAAGAAATCATAACATTTTAAGCTATGATCTAATGCTAAAATATATTTTGTATTTATTGTATATAGTAGAAGATTTTATTTTGATTTGAGAAGCAAAAGACCATGGATCTTGATCTAATGAAATTATGAAGCTAGCATAGTTCAGTAAGAACTTGATGCTTTTTGAAATCTTAGTTCAAATACAAGGATGTTTATTTGAGCTTATATACTAAGCACTTGCAAGACTGTTTGAGAGAACTTATGTCAATAGCTTATGACATGTCCATAGGTCATTTTTAGCTTATTTTCATAAGCTCTCAAGCATAGCTTATGAAAACAACCTATATCATATATGAAAATAATTTGACCTTATTTTATCTTTTGTGTAGAAATAGGTTAAAGGTAAGTACTTGATAAATGAAAACTGCTTGTACTATAAGTGCTTAATTAAGTTGTTTATCTAAATAGGATCAAAATACCCTTACCTGACTTGGCGAAAGAACTCCTTTCCATCCACCCGAGTTCGTGCTGAGACAAGAAAAAAGAAAATATGTGAGTACATGATCATCAAGCATCCCTTCCTTAATTTATATACATAATCCGTTGATTAAAGCGATCCTATATGTGACCAAAATAAATCATGATTGAAAGTTAGGAACAATGAGGTTGAGGTAGCATGCAGAAACCTGTGCCAGAGCTAGACATTGAACCAGTAGAGGAAAACATTGAAGAAGTCCTGTCAATTTGAAGGGAAACCGCATGGCGCCTTGGAGACGCAGGTTTAGATGTTCTTGATGGTGATACAGATGCAGAAACAATAGGAGGTGAACCAGGAGGACTAATGCGAGGAGTCGTAGTTTGGGATGCTAACAAAATATTATGTGATGATGATGCTTGAGATCTTATAGGTCCAGCTACATTTTTGGAAAAGAAAAACAAAAGTAATGCAAGAATTAATTATCAAGATGCATAACAAGCTTAATTATAATTGTTCAGTTTCCACTTCTTGTCTATTTTGGTAAAACAAAATGAAAAATTATCTATACTATATATTCCTGCATTAATTAGATGAAATTTAGTACATACCATCTGATTGACGATCCTCTGCAAAGGAATTTCCTGCATCAGAAGTATTGGTTTGCATTGAAGAAGATCTAGGTGGCAATGAAGCATCTTCATCTGTAATAAAATGAGAGCTTAATAAATCAAGGGTTTATGTGAGGAACTACATGTAATTATAATTATGGATCATGTTATTTTCATTTGGAACATGAAAATAAATATATATGATGAAAGAGTTGAAAGTACCTCCAAGCTGAGATGTGGAAGTGGTACTTGCCTGACTATGTAACATAGCTGCAATGTTGGGTGATCCTGCTCCCTGCACCAAAATCATATTATATGCCAAATCCTCTTGTTAACTATATTTGAATACATTCTTCAAAATAAAAACTATATATGAAACAGAATAATGTGAGTACTAGCAAGAACCCTACTGAAAAAAGTAAGTCTAATGTCTCCCATTTATTAAATAAACAATAATAATCTTCTCTTCCTCTATTAAAAAATAATATTAATTCAGACATAGTCATGAACAGTGCTAAAAAATGAAAATAATAATAATAACAACTTACAGGTTTTTCTTCATCCTCTTGAAGTGATTGCATAAGTGCCTTTCTGAAAACCTCCAACTGCATATATTCATATTAAAAATCCATTATAACATTAATTTACCACATTTACTAAAATGAAAATTAAGAATTGACTAAGAAAACCAAATAGTTTGCACCTTGGAGACATCTCTACTTAGCTTCCTCACTGTACTAGAAAGTGAAGCATTCTCCTTGAACAACTTCTCCTATAACAATTTTCACAAACTCAATAAAAACAAATTAAAATTTAAGAACACATTATAACCAAATAATAAATTTCATGCAAATTGAACCGGGTTTAATTTAGAAAGCGGTTCACAGGTTCAGACCTTATCTTGTTCAGCAAGTGCAAGCTTATCGGCGGCTTCAGAAAGAGCAGCGTGGAGAGGCTCTCCCTGAGCTTCCAGCTCCGCAATGAGCTCGTCTTTCTTGACAAGCTCATCACGTAGAGCAGAAACTTCTGATTGGAGCGTGTTGACACGTGTTGAAAGCGCAATGGAGGTGATTTTGCGAGCCACATCGAGTTGCTCGAAAGGATCAGACGGTAGAACTTGTAGCAACTCCTCAGGAATATCGAGGTTCGAACCACTCAATTCCCCCACCAACATGTTCTTATCTCTTTTTTCTACTTTCTCTTAATTGTAGTTATTATATTTTATTTCAAATAGTTATATTTCAAATATTTATGATTTTATTCATAGTTTGGAGAGGAATGCAGAAGCACTAGAACGTGATAAGACAATGGAAGAATTTATCCCTACATCTATCTTTTTTGTTTTATGCAATTACATATTGCCAAAATATGTGGCTGTATAAGGTTTAAGAGAGGATAGGAATTGGACCAAAGACAAAATAACATTAACGGCAATTGGCTCTACATGTGGTACGGTACAATTATTCTAGAGCAGTTTCAAGTTGGTGCAATGTTGAATCTAACACACACATGAATCATACTAACTAATTTAACTACTAACAAACTAATGGATTAATTAGTTAGTTACAACGGTTACAACACATTACTTGAATTACAAGCTAACTCAACTAACACTTTGCCTTAATCCAAGTAGTTAAGGGACACAATTACCTTGCATCTAAGATCTTTAAAACGATATGGCCTCAAAGATTTGGTCATTATTTTAGATGTTTGCACTTTAATGAGACACTTGATAAGCTTGAGGTTATTCTTGCTGACTTGATCTCTTAGAGTGTGTTTGGATGAGGTAATTGAATTTTTTTTAAGAATTAGAATTCTAGGCATTTCAAATCATTTCTAAATATTTTTTGGACAAATTTTAAAATTGAAAATAGAGGTGAATATATATGCAAATTTTGACGGGATAAACTGAGAGGCCAATTTTAAAAATAAAAAAAAAAGCTATAAGAAGGAAGAAATTTAAAATTCCTAAATTTTAGACGTCATGATCAAATCTCTAAATTTAACTTGAGCAAAAATACATCATAAATTTCCATCCTTTTGAAAAAAATTCAAATTAACCATCCAGACAATAGAATTTACTTACAAAGATTTGAATTATCTAAAAACATTATGTTAATTCAAAATATTTTCTCATTCAAACGCACTCTTAGAAAGTGAAACTTTGTCTATACGGATGTTTGCTCATTATGTGAGACACCGGATTTTTTGTTAGATTAATTGCTAAAACATTGTCAATAAAAAATTGTGTTGGTGTGCATATTTAAATGTATTTAGTTTCTCATAAAAAGTAAAATGAATAATTTTTCAATGAAGATGCCAAGGAAAAAGTTGTAAGTGCAATTATATGCATATAGTCGTATGTGTTTTAAACTCTCAATCGATCATTGACATTTTTTATATAGTAGTGTGTGTGTATATATATGTAAGACCACTGTGATGCCAATTGTAGCACTATCTCCACTCCAATGCCTTTGTTTGCACATGACCACATGTAATTAGTATTGTTGCTTATTTATATATAAAATATAAAAGGTGTGTAAACGAAATGTATTACTTATATAAAGGCCTTTCTAGTTTTCTCTCTGCATATACATACATATGGTCCTCCCTACATTTTAACCATGATAATGTGAATACATTTTAATCTTGATAATATGCGGCAAGCTGAAATGCAAAACACTCATTCTAATGAACCATTTGTCGAAGTGTTTGGAAACGAACATCCCAAATATGTCCATTCTATGAAACTTGGGATACCAACATCTCAAATCTCTACTTCTCACTCAGCTATATCAGCATCTTCCTTCAAAACTAATAAGAAGATTTTGAAAATGCAAGTTGAAACTGATTCCTTTAAGGATAATGCTTTACAAGTTGATATCTTGAAGGATCAAGTTGCATTCTTGTTGCAAATGCAGAACTCTAAAGAAAAATAGGCAAAACTTCATTCTCATAAGTTGCATTCTTATTGTTTGGATTTGGATGTTAAGTTTAGGTAAAGGTAACACAATATTCTTAACATTTGTATGTTTTGTGAGTTTTGGATATAAAGATCACATATTCTTAACTTAGACACTCTTATTGTGATTCAGTAGCCTTATGCTAGTTTATCCTCCATTTTCCTAGCTAATGCTCTTAGTGTGTGTCCTTTGTTAAGATGCAGCCATCTTTTTCTTCTTGTCTTTTTTCTTCTCATGTACCAAAAAAAAAGTATACTCGAATATTTGTTTATTTGACGTACTTAATCTAATTACTTAGTTTTTTTAGTATTTTTTTCTTTCAAAATATTGTTTCTTTTATCATTCTCAATGTGTCATTTTTGTCGATGTCACCATTATGTTCACTTTTTTTAAATATTTTATACTTTCAAATTTTAATTTGTAGAATAATTCACTAAAAAATTAATTGATGCATTTTTTCCTTAAAATAAATTTAAACTTATTTAAAAAAGAGTTCTTGAGAATGAAGAACAAAAAAAAAGACCAGGTCTACTTCATGTAATGCATAATAGTTTTTTTTTATATACATATATATATATATATATATATAAGAAGTCAAACATGATGGCTTGCTTATATGATTCATAGACGACCTGCACAGCATGTTTATTTTTTAATTTGTAAGTGTGTGTTCATTATATATAGGAGGATGTTTCCACGGACCCTTCAAGTGTAAACTAAGATTAGTTTTATTCTGTGTGTTTCTAAACTGTACAAGAAAAATGAGACCAATCGAACAGAGAAAGAGAGCATATTCCCTCCATGAACTATATGATGGCTTCTGACCCTACAACTTATGAAAAGTATACTTGATTTGTTTTTTTATTTACGATAACTATATTTTAAGTGTTGCCATTTCTAGTGGAAATTATTGAAACAAGCAAGTGGGTAGGAGCATAGAATAATATCTATTCATTGAAATGATCTTCAAGTGAAAACCAGTCCATGCATGATAAATTAAGGTCTTGGAGTTGGGTCTACTAAGAATTATTGAAGATAACTTTTTATCAGTAGATAAAAGAATGGAACGAAATAAAATATATTTTTTTCTTTTTAGATTTTAATAAAATTTAAATTCATTAAAATTTCAATCTCATAAACTATTCTATTTTATTTTTAAATTACTTCAAATATAAAATAAAATAAAACTAATATACTTTTTTTGACAACATTAAAACTAATATACTAACATCTAGCATTTTCCTATAAATATCTAATGACTAGATTATATATAGGGACTAATAATATTTTACAATATCTAATGACTAATAATACTTTTACAACTATTTTTATAATAACTTTTGAAAAATATTTTTTCTCCGTTTTATATTTTTAGATAAGAAAAATCACTACATTATATATAGGGACCAATGTTCGAACCACATACACCCTACTTAATCATTTTAAGAAGTGGATTTTTAGGCACTAAACTATTTGACCGAATAAACAATAAAAAAAAAGATAATAAGAACAAAATAAAAACATGTGAAAAAGAATTATCTCAAAAGTTATAATAAAATTGTTATAGAAATATCATTTCTTTTATCCAATTGATTGGTGCTTAATAATGATTCTTAGCTGGGCAACTTGATATATCATATATAACCAATGAATTTTTTTTTACTACCCTACTTTATGCCAAAAAAACACAAAAATACCCTACTTTTTCGAAAAATTACATAACTGCCCTACTTTTTCAGATTTCTCTGGTACCACTCTACTTGGAGTTGTGAGGTACCTTCAAAAGTGACGAAAATTGTGTCCTTATTATACCCCACAAATCCAAGTTGTCGGGTAGTTTCTTTATTTTTTTTTCGAAATTTTTAACTACCACTACATCTTGACTTGCGTAGTATTTTTGGGTTTTCTTTTTTGATTTTAAATACCCCACAACATGGGGTAGAGTGGAATAATAAGGACAAAATTTTCACATGCATAGTTTTCCGCTCTTGCACGCATAATATAAAAAAATAATAAAAATAATTTAATTTTAATAAACTAATAAAAATTATATAACAAATAAAATTACTCGAAGGGTGAAACGTATTGTACATGTAGAGCCGTACTACTCATTGGATGATGTTCACAATGACTCGAAGTTAAGGTATGATTGTAAGACTCTTGAAAGAGACATTGAAGTGGAGCATATGAGCCCCATTATCAGTCAACTTTCCCGAGAAATGCATATGAGCCTCATTATCAGTCAACTTACCAACAAAATTCAATGTCAAACTTTAGTTACAATGACCCAAACCAAGCTAGCACGTCCAACAACAACTACATCTCCTATAATGACCCAAACCGAGCTGGACCGTCCAACACCAATTACCCCCTACAACAACCCACAATACCCAATGTACAGCAACCAAAACTATAACTATCCACCAACACCAACAAACGTACTATCTCAATTCTCTCCGGTTTCGTTGAACTCCAATGAACAATTTCTGGATATGGGATGGCCAACAAGGGAACACGACGTGTCGTTGTCGTTGGGTTATGGTAGTCAGATACAATCAACTACAGATAACAATGACGAAGACCAACATGACCCTCAAGTAAATCGTGGAAGAAATCGTCAAAGACTAGGGTGTGGGACAGCAGGGCATTTATAATAATTGTAGATTTAATGGCAATTTTATTTGTTATATAAATTTTATTAGTTTATTAAAATTAAGTTATTTTTATTATTTTTTTATAAGGTCTTGTTAACTTGTGCCATAAAGGCACAAGATAAGAAACTAAATGTAGAAACTTAACCTTGAAAATTGTGCATTTTAAACCTTAAAATCTTAAAAACTTATCTTTTCAATGCAATATTTATTATTCAATTCTATTTTAAGATCATTATCTTGTACCCTAAGGGCTCAAGTTAACATTTCCCTTTTTTATATTATGCATGCAAGAACAGAAAACTATGCATGTGAAAATTTTGTCCTTATTATACCACTCTACCCCAAGTTGTGGGGTATTTAAATTTTTTTTAAAAAAACCCCAAAAATACCACACAAGTCAAGATGCAGTGGTAGTTAAAAATTTCGAAAAAAAAATAAAGAAACTACCCCGCAACTTGGAGTTGTGGGGTATAATAAGGACACAATTTTCGTCACTTTTGAAGGTACACCGCAACTCCAAGTAAAGTGGTTCCAGAGGAATCTGAAAAAGCATGACAGTTCTGCAATTTTTCGAAATAGTAGGGCATTTTTGTGTTTTTTTGACAAAAAGTAGGGTAGTAAAAAAAATATTCATAACCAGTGGACGATTCCTTCAAACATTCAACTTGACACCCACAAAGGTCGGGGAATGAAAATGTCAATTTCAACCCTTACTTGTTAATGCACGGTGGATATCTTCTTTTGATCATCAGTTATAAAGTAAGATTGTATTTGATTTTATGTGTTATTTTATGTAATTAAATACTAATACAAGACGTTGTTTTAGAGGAATACAAGACATGTTGGTGGAGTATATAATCACAACTTATAGATCATAGTTAGGTGATAAGGAGACCACGAGCTTGAGATGTACACTTTCAATACTAGATAAGAATGAAACATTTAGCATTGATGATTAAGTTTGCAAGAACAACGCCATGTGAGCGCAAAGCTATTTTGCATTGGTAGGGAAAATGATTGTTGAGGTTATGTTGCATTGTATGTTTAGGACGAATTTTTTTTTCTACCCTATTTTTTGTCAAAAATTTTAAAATTACCCTACTTTTTCAAAAAATTGTATAACTACCCTACTTTTTCAGATTTTCTGGTACCACTCCACTTGGAGTTGCAGGGTACCCTCAAAAGTGACGAAATTTTTGTCCTTATTATACCCCACAACTCCAAGTTGCGGGGTAGTTTCCTTATTTTTTTTTCAAAATTTTTAAATACCCCTCCATCTTGACTTGCGTGGTATTTTTGGGGTTTTTTTTTTAAAAAAAATTAAATACCCCACAACTTAGAGTAGAGTGATATAATAAGGACAAAATTTCAGCTGCATTGATTTTCGTTCTTGCATACATAATATAGAAAAAAATAATTAAAATAACTTATTATAATAATTTAGACATTAATAAAAAAGTAATTATAATAATAATCATAATATTTATAAAATAAAAAACATACCAAATACAATAAATATGAAATAAAGACTAGATTGCTACTGATGTCTAATATTAATGCAATCTTTGCAAGAGCTTTTATGTTTGGGTGTGACGCCTCACACAAGCCACGATAAAGGTAAGCCAAAACTGCCGATCCCCAACTATATTTTCTTGTTTCATTAAAATCCCTTAACAAATACAACCAAGAGTTGTGCACATATAATCCAGTTGTATTTGGGAACAAGAACCCTCCAATTAGGTATAGTAGGTACCTCCTAGTGTGTTGTATTTTTATCTCCGGAGGCGATTGTTCATTGATCACATGTCATTGTCGCATGTTCTAACTTTTATCACGACTACAAGACTTTTGTCGATAAAAAGTTCACGAATGAGTGTGTATACGCCGTATACAACATCCACTTCGATGTGGTTCACCACCAGACATATTGGCCTGATTATGAAGGACTAAAGGTGGTTCCCAACAAGTCCATGCGTAGGGCAAAGAAAGGTCGTCCACCAATTACTCGCATTAGGACCGAGATGGACGATGTGGAAACTGAGAGAAGATGCGGCGTGTGTAGGATGTCCGGTCATTCCCGCAAAGATTGCATTAATATTAGACATCAGTAGCAATCTAATCTTTATTTCATATTTATTGTATTGAGTATGTTTTTTATTTTATAAATATTATGACTATTATTATAACTACTTTTTCATTTAGAGTTAGGATCCGTTGACACCAGGTGTAAGTTTAATAACTTACACCAAATCTCAGCCATTAAAATTAATAATCATATGGTTCATATTAAATGAATTAAAAAATAGTTTCCATTCCATGCTCCTGCACTGTAGCTGAGTACTGTTACCGGAGATCAAACGCACGACTTCGTATCTCTCCTTCTGTCGTTTAATACACAGTAGCACATGATCTAAATTCTTAATAAAATAAAATTGCCAATTTCATAATCGAAACCATGGTATTGATTCCAGTTTTATAATCGAAATCATGGTATTGAATCTCTCCTTCTGTTGGACAATTACTTTGAATTCATAATGAAATTTTCTCAAACTTGAGACTCACAATTGTCCAATTTTAAAGGTTCAGCAGATATGAATTCAGTCTAATATATGCTTGAAATCGAAAACTTAAGTTGTATCTAATCGAAATCTCAAATGGCCTATTATAATTTGCAC
>Ga0315914_1001320_pt1 | contig 36602 bp, 10 predicted proteins | sample MpolenodulesMG_FD_203920 | JGI IMG/M metagenome (GOLD analysis project Ga0315914, IMG submission 203920) | Medicago polymorpha root nodule microbial communities from Los Angeles, California, United States - elongated nodules | ecosystem: Host-associated > Plants > Roots > Nodule | place: USA...
CTCTCCCCCCCACTAATCCCAAAATCCAAACTACAAAAATCCAACCAAAATTGGTGTAATCTTGCTCAAACGGACCGCATTTCAACCCTTGATAAACATCACATGGAAGGTTAGTTCGATTTCTCTATGAATGCATGTAATTTGTACCGTTTTTTTTCTTCTGTACTGAAGCAATCCGAATTTCGTTTTCTGGACTGTATTGTTGCAATCCGGAAAATAAATTTCGGAAACACCGAGTATTTGTTTTCATCGTCTGTTTTGTACTGTGTTTGTGTTGATTGTGTTGTGTGCATGTTACAGAAGGTTCCTCCTCTACTCAGTGCGTAAGGGAGGTAGGGCATGCTTCCCGTAGGAGAGAGCGTACCCAACAGATGGAGGAGGATGGTGTTGTTCCGAGGCGTCGGGGTGCCAGAGGACGTTGTGCTGATGTCGAGCATCAGCCAAATCAGCATGAGCAAGAGTATGATGAGATGGACGTGCAACAAATGGAGGAGCAGGAGCTTGAGGAGGAGCTTCAGGCAATGGACGAGGATATGGAAGATGCCGAGGCACAGCAAATGCGAATGAGGAAGAAGCGTGTGGTGGACCCTGACCCACTTAATGACTATCCCGGTGGCTCACACGATACTACCATGTTGTGGAGGTACCATGTGCACGTGGCCAGGAAGGTGTCTGAGGGCGATGTATTTATTAATGTTAAACTTACTTTAATATGTTATTAATATGTGTGAAAATGATGTTGATATTTGTGAAACTGATGTTTATGTACTCTTAAATTGTTGAAACTGATATTTGTGAAGCCATGAGTGTAAATTGATGTTTAGGTATTGTTTATATGTGGTTGTCATTGCTGCAGGCTTGGGTGCATCACCACTTCCGAGGTATGGGAAGTAAGGATGTCTGGGCAAGATATCAAGAGGATCGGGATCCACGTGCGATGCTTTTTGTACCACTGTCTGGTTTGGGTACACCAGACCAGTACAAAAACCATCTGGATGCGCTGGATCTGACGGGCATTGTCATGGCCCCATATGGAGAGAACCGTGAGACACGCCCGTTTGAGTGGGTCAGCCTTTACTATGGATGGCTCAGATACGGAGACCGCATGGTAAGATATCTACCGGAGCAGGTTCTTCGTCAGTTTGGGAGGGTTCAGACCATACCGAGACATCCCGTTGAGAGTTCACCTCCTGTGACTAATTTGGGGGAGATCACACTCCGTTTTCAGCATGCTCTTGATTATGCGTTGACACTTGAGCAGTTGGGGCATCGTGCAGTTTGTGGTGTGGAGGCAGTAGATGGATACATACCCCATTTGTTGACTTTCAACGGGGTGATTTACACATTTCGGATTACATAATCTGGAAAGTGTGCAAACTTTCCGGATTATGTAATCCGAATCCATCCATTCAACATTGGCACCAACATCCATCATGGTGGTTTGAGTGTCAAATTCCACGAATTTGTCCGGATTTTATTTTCCGGAAGTAGTTCGGATTATATATTCCGGACTAGGGGTATTTATAGAAAAAAAATAGGGTGCGCGATGAAATACATAGGGTGGAAAAAGTAACACTCTATTGCCTATTGGCCATTGAGGCTTTTAAAAAGGGGAAAAGAGATTTTTACATTGACTGACTTAAGTATTCATTGTTAGTAATTTTACATAATAAAAATTACATTTTTTTTCTTTTCAAAAATACATCTTATAAAATGATTTTTATGAGAAGCTATTTGAAATAACTTCCTATTTTAGAGATTTTTAAATTTTTTTACTATCCAATTATCTCCAAGAGAAGTTATTTAATCGAATTTTTTATTTGAAGCAGTCTTTAAAAAATTCTTGATTAATAAAATTATAGCAAAAATATGTTACACTATAAAAATATATTTAAAAAAAGTTATAACAAATTGGCCATAAACATGACTTTGAAGTAATGTATTTCATTCACAAACTACATGTATGAAAACCACCAATATATCTAGTAAAGATTACATACATGTCACATTTTTTGTATTAAATATGACTTTTGGAGTCATTTATTTTAATCACAAACAACCACACCAACTACATAAATGAACCACCAACACATCTTTCAAATAATACATATTTTTCTCATTCTTCATGTATTCAATAAGTCTCTTTTAAGTCATGAATATCATGTGAGAATAAACAATATATGTTAGAAATATAAAGACATTCTCAATTTTAACCCTTACTATGTTTATGTATTATGTTTCTATTTTCTATCCAATAACTAATTTGGTCAAAAAAACTAATTTTTTTATTTATAAATAATCACATAAGATTTAGTAAGGTTATATTATCTTATTACCACTTTGAAATTAGACGGAGAATACCAACAATATATGTTAAGGAAAAGTTAATTATTTATATTTATTTTATACTTCTTTTTCCACAAATGCGTAAAATAAAAGACACTTTTGTGAACACATAAGTATAAAAAATTGTTACCCTCTAATTATGTCATATAATATTAACAACAATTAGTATACATCTAAATATTTATACTATACTAGCAAAAAGATGAGCACTCTGCTCTTTTTATTGCTTTAACATTTGTAGATTATCAACGATATTTTATAGAAATTTTGCGTGTAAATTACATACGATATTTTATAGAGAATTTTTGATATAGATAAAAATTATAAGTATAAATGTTTGTAACTTTCAAATGTAAAAAACTCAACAAATCATATCTATCTTTTTCAATGACAACAACAATATAACAAAAAATTCTTATCTTTTTAATAACACCAACAATATATCATTATTATATCCTCAAAAAAAATATAACATTATTATAGAAGTTTTTTATTTAAAGGTATAATTGGAATAACAAAAAATCCAACCCAAAATCTTTTCAAAATCTCTTTATATATATAGTATAGATTATTACTCCTTCAAAAAAATATAACATTATTATAGAATTTTTTTTGTTCAAGGGTATAATTGGAATAAAAAAAAGGCAACCAAAAATCTTTTCAAAATCCTTCTATTCTCTTTTATATATAAATAGATGTACTGTCATTTAGATGGGCACTTCGTGATGTCTGTCATATTTTTTATTGCACTAATGTGTGTAAATTACGAACAATAATTTTTATGAAATTTTGATTTAAAACTAGTTTTATTTTGTTAAAATTATACGTATAGATAATAGATATTTTGTGCTTTCATATTGTAACAAACTATATATTTTTCAATGATACCAACAATTTAACAAATATAATACAAATTCTTATCTTTTTGAATAACAACAACAAAATAGCATTCTTATTGACAAATTTGTTAAAGGGTATAATTGAAAGTGAAAAATTCAGTCCAAAATCATGTATTCACTTTACATATATGTAATAAACTATATTTAAAACATAGTTGCTTAGATGAGGGATTTATCTTTGATGATTTTGATTCTTTTTGTATGATTAACAAGGTAATACGGTGGTGAGGATTTTGTTAAAGATTAGAGGTTATGATTCATGTTCAGCTGCAGAAAAATGTATCTATTGTGCTGGTTGGTTGGATTTTGTGGTATTACGCAAAGTATAGTAATTTTAGTAGAGTAAGACCACATATAGTGTATTGGAGCAACGAATCATATGCTTTATATCATACACATTCCTTCCATAGCAAAATGGAACCAATCCACACCGTGAATGGCGTTATAAAATAATTCAATATCCAAAATTGAGTGTGGAAAATCGTCTTCAAAAGGCCGTTGACATCGGTTAAGATGAGACCAACTTGGATGCTGTTAATAGAATCGTTGACGTAACTATATTGCTCATGTGAATGAATAATTCCCGAAAATTCGGTGTCATTTGTTATTTACAAATTTAGCCGACACTTGATTCATATGTTTTTATGTTATCGATCAAATACTTTAATTAGATATTTTGTTTGTCATTTCGATTGTTTGATTTGTTTCGGTCGATTCATAACTTATTCCTCAATCTTTTTCTTCTACAAATTTATAACACTTCTATTCTCACACAAAAACAAATAATAAAAAAAGTAAAAATTAAGAAATTCTTAATATTTCTATTCTCTCACGCAAAAACAAATAATAAAAAAAGTTAATAAAAATTGAGGAATTCCTAATATTGAGAAATGGTGCAATAGAATAAAATTAGGCTAGCCATGTCCTTCAAAAAAAATAATATTAAAAAGGCAGGCCATATATGACACATCATCAAAATTATACTTCCTCTGTTCCTTTTTAAGTGTCGTTTTAGAATTTTAACACAAAAATAGCGAAGTGTATTTTTGCATATTTTTTCCTATTATACCCTCATTTTAATCCACTAACAATTTCCTATTTTTTTGCACACACTTTATCTTTCCAATAAATTTAATATGTAACAAACAATTGTTAGTTACTATTCTCTTTCTCCAACAAATTTCTATATTTTTGTGCCCTTTATCTTTCTCTCATAACAAACAATTTTCAATTTTCTAAATATTTTGCATATCTCTTTAATTATTTTAAGTCTATATCAAAATTATTCCAACTTCACATTAATCGAAAGCTAAGAAAAAATTAACTTTCCTCCAACTTCTTTAATCAAAATTAAGACTTCAACTATGACTTCAACCAATGTAAGATTCACACCGTGTGACATAGATTTGAATGTTGAGATTACTCCTTTGCCAAATTTAAATATTGATGTTCATAGAACCATTATCATAGGTAACAAATTTTTGTTTAAATTTGAAGATCACAAGAAACAAATTTTGTTTTAAAAAAAAAAACTTTGTTTAAAAAAACAAACTTTAGTTTTTCAAATATATAGCATTAATTAGTTTTATTGAAAAATATAAGAGTAATTGACAAAGGGTATAATCGACAAATCATACCCTTAAAATACTAAAACGACAGTTAAATAGGAACAAAATATTCACCCTAAAAGACACTTAAAAAGGAACGGGAAGTAGTAAAAAATTCGGAGGGACCATGTTAAGTGTATATTTGTTACAATTTTTTTGTTATAACATTTTTAAAAGATAAAAAAATAATCCCTCTGAGCTTAGTTCAATTGGTAGGAATATTTCATATTATACGCAGAGGTCAGGGTTGGAATCCCAGACACTCCATTTCTTCACAATTCATTGTGTGAGCTCTAGCCACTAAACTACTTAAAAAAAAATAAAAAAATATAAACTTAAACTAATTTGTTGAGATGAACCGCTTGATTGTTGAGATTTGAAAGGACACTTTTCTTGGTGGACTAAAACAAACTTAATAGACTAACAATATTAAACGAAATGAATTCGACTGTCAGACATGGCCTAATTGAGTTAAGAATGAACGTTGAACTCGAATTTTGACAAATTGAATCTTTTAGATAGGATCTAATTAGATAAAGAATGAAACATAAACTATAATTTTAATTATCATAATCTCTTGTACAAGTCAATCGGACAAATTATTCTTTCAAAAACCTAGCCAATGAGAAAAGAAACTTTTCTGTCGTCGACTGAAACATACCCAAACAACAAATAATACCAAATAAAATTAATCCAATCGTTAGACATGACATCATAAAACTAAGAATGAAACATGAACTCAAATTTCAACTATCGAAATGTTCGGTATAAGTCGATCTCACAAACTATGCCTTCAAAAATCAGTCTCTTTATTGTGATGAGTTGGGAACTAATTTATCTTACGTATAAAAATGTTAAAGACTAAATTATTATTTTTACTAGAGACTAAACTGAACATAAAAAAATTATCGGGGACCAAATTAGGTTTTCAATTGTCCAAATAAGACTCAAATATAGCAAAACATGTTAAAAACGTATTTATTAAACCCAAGTCTAGCGAACATTTAAAAAAGCAAAATAAGAGCTTAATTTATATCCATAGTCAATGGAAGAAAGTTTACACATGCATTCACCACAAAAAAAATGTTTACACATGTATTCAGTGATGTGTTACCACATTGATTAATGAAGTATGATAAATTATGTGTTTTTAATTTATTAAATAATGCGATAACACGTCATTGGATGTATGTGTAAAAAATTTCAACACCGATATCAAAAATGTGTTGAAATGCATGTAAAATATCCACCACATCTAATTCAATTTCTAACTAGATTTTGCTTGAGAGGAAAAAGCAAAGAAAAACAACTCAACTTATTTTAATATTCATTAGTTAATTGACGGTCACAACATATATGTAAAAAAGTTTAATAACAGTGGGTTGACTGTTCAAAATAATTTTACACACACGATCTCTCTCTATATACATATATTCTAAACTACACTTTGCTTACATGTCACCTCACCAACACCCCCCTCTCTAACTAATTTTCTAAGCATTCACCATGTGGCTCTCTCTTTTCTTTTTCCATCTATTTATTATTAAATATTTACCTATATTCATTCTTATAATTCTTAATTTATTATTATGCATCTGTTGATCTACCTAATACCTATTCATTTCTTTTTATGCATCAGTTACCTTTGCTCTTTTTAACGTTCTCAACTTAAAAACTAAATAGGCTATGTTTCATTTAAAGATTCATTCAAAACATTGGTTTCTTTTCTTCTTCTTCCTATAACACTTTTTTTATCCTTAAATTTATCTTTGTCTGATGGACTCCAATAAACTTCACCTCCCAACGTATATATACCTAGCCTCTATGGCGGTGATCATCGAATAAGTTAAGCTTCATAACTCAAAACATCATGACTGTCAAGTTTTCAACAAGTGCCTTTGAATGAACTCTCAAGTGATTTTCCAATGAATTATGAAACTTCCTCCATCTACCATGTTTTCTCTTTTCACAATAGATGTGCTCTTATTCCCTATCCTGGTAATTTTCTATTTCCACCGTTCTTCTAGCCAATTTTAGTATTTATATAATTTATTTAATTAACAATAATTTCATTTTTTGAAGTTTGTTTTATAATAATCAATATTATCAACAGTTGTAGTAGAAATTTTTGAGCAGCTAGATGGATGACATGTTTATAAGAGAAGGAGCTATAGAATAAAATTCAATTAAATCTTGAGTTTTTGCTTGCGGTCAAACTATACATGTTAGACATGTTCATTTACCATAGCATGTTATTAATAATCATCCTAATATAGTATTATTAATAATATTTTGCAAACTGTGAACACTAATATAGCTATTATTTATTTGAAATGTTAGAGCAGAGAGGTGTAAGTTGTTCACTGTAAAATATCACAACATAGTACAACCCATTCCACTATTCCAATATTAGCATATCATGCACCGGTTCCTTCATCCAATAAGTTGATCAAGAACGTGAATTACTTTAATTTCGCATAAAAACACCATGCTGCATATGTTTGGTTTTTAATTAGTTTTAACAGTTTTAGTAATATTTAGCACCATGTTTTTTTATTTATAACATACAAATTAGAAAAATTTAGAACATGATTTTTCACATTCACTCTCACCCTTTATAACCACCACTTACTCCACATTCATTTTCAACGTATTTCTATCCATTTTGACAATTTTTCTAATATATTCTCACCATGACAATTTGGTTGTTTATTTGTACTAATATTTTTTGATCCATTAGTACTAAAGTTATTGTATATGTATATTCTTTGTCTTCCCATGATGAAGGAAATCTTTCCTCTTTTCACTACATATATGATGTTTATCTCTGTTTCTATCTCCAGTGGCGCAAAAAATTTATCGCAAATTGACAGGTGACATAATATATAAACAATCATAAATCGAAATAAAAAAGGTTTATCATTTTGTCAACAAAAGAACAAGTTAAAATAGGGTTATTAATTGAAATTGACCATGTAATATACGTGAAGTCAGAAAATTGACCCTGTAATTAATTAACATGTATTCTGATCATGTAATTCGAGATTTTTATTATTTATAACCCTGTAATATACGCGAAGTCCAAAAAAGCAACCGAGAGATTAAATTTTTTCTGATTTCTTAGAGGCGAGTTAAGAACGTTAAAATATTGCTTTACACAAAAAAAATTATAAATTTTTGACAAACAACAAATTAATTATGAATTTTTAAAGTGTCAAAAAACAAAACAACAGAAATCTTGACCTATAAATCGAATTTTGAGCTCATTATTTGCAGAGACATCTGTAAAAATACATAAAAAGGATCTGTAAAGTTCCATAGCATTTCAAAGTCGTTTAAATTTATTTTGATTTTTTAACCAAAACGTGCAAAATTGAAATTTTGTTCTGCGTAAGCGTATACTCACAAGTCAAATTTAGTTCCCTAATTTTGTAGGCATGACTAGAACATGATAAAAACCTTCACAATGAAATTTTGTAGTTTTTAAACGAGATACAAATTAATTATAAATTGTTTAAGAAATTCATAATTATGAGGGAATAAAAATTCATAATTAATTTATCCCTGGTTGAAGAATTTTTTTTTTGTTTATAGCTATATTTTAACGTGCTAAACATGTATGAAAAAATAGTTAAAAAGTTCAAACCTGTAGGTCACATTTTTAGACTACGTGTATATTATAGGGTGGTAAAAAATAAGAAGAAATTCAAGTTCCAATACTAGAATATATGTTTTGTATTTTACAGGGTCTTTTTTCAAACATAATGTATATTACAATGTCAATTTGAACAATTAACCCGTTAAAATAAGATAGATGAACCCGTCAATAGTGTGCTAAATAATTTCAGATTTTGCCCAAATTTTTCTTTTTGTAAGCGTGTTAATGAGCTTTTGGCTTGGATCTAATGTGTAAAAATGATCGATCGAGCCTGGACGACCGCCCAGGGTCGCTGGCGATGAAACCGCCCCTGTCTATCTCTACATGCATGTATTATAATCTATATTTTGCTTATGTGTCATCTCACAAAGGCCCCATTTTCTATCTAAATTTCTAAGCTTCGATGTTGTGGATGTGCCATAAACCTCTCCTTTTTTTGTGCATCTACTTACTATACTTCCTAATGCTACATTCAACTATTTTCCGTAACTCCTTTTATAATTTAACATGTTTTAGTGTTAAATCATTCTTATAACTTCTTTTAAAGCTCATGCTGAAAAGCAATCTAATGGTTTGATTTTTATTCAGGTGCAAATCTGAAAACTTTTGAAAGCTTCTCATTAACGGTTTTGTTATGAAAATTGTAAAGATCACTTTTTATTCATATTAGGTTTTAATGAATGCATCCTTTTAAAACTATTCTTAGCCTTTCAATTCAATAATAATAATTAAAAACCGTTATCTATCTCTATCTATTTATCTTCTATACTACTTTGAATTTTAAACTTGTGTTAACCTTAGACTTGCATTGGGTTTATGTGGCACCTCTAAAAAACCTCCTCACCCTCCTTCAAAAAATAAAATAAAATAATCCTCACCCTTTCCTAAAAACTTGTCATCTTTCATATTCTAAATCTTTCAAATTCATGTGTTATATATAACCTCCATTATACGAACTTAATATCAATGATACTAACTCCTAATAAAAATGGTTAAAGCCTTTAAAAAAAAACTCCTAAAAAAAATAGTGATAAAAAAGGTATCCATCTATAAAACAATTCCATAACATTCTTTTTCTTTTTGGTTTTTCATAAACCAAAACGTTCATTAGCAATCTTTAATTCGGAAAGGATAAAAAATCAATTGTATTACAAATTAATATTTTTTATTTATTTTTATCTACTATAATTTATTCAAAAAACCAATCTATATATCTATGATCTATCTATACTACACACACTATATTGTATATTTAGCTTGGGTTATATTTGAGTTAGCATTACAATGATGCGACACTTTTAGAAAAACTTTTCTTAAACAAGAAATATACTTATGTGTCACCTCTAAAAACTTTTTCATCCTTTCTTGGTACTTGCCACCATTTTTTATTCTATTTCTTTAAATAATTAAATCTTAAATTCATGAGTTATACTCCATTCTAAAAATTTAATATCTAATGAAAACTGCCGAGCAATGCCACAAAACCATCATCATTTAGTATTTTCTATTAGGAAAAAAAAAGTTGAAAAAACACAACTTTTCGCCATCATTTGTTAATAGCTAATAGAAAAGAAAAAGAAAACTTTTGAAGTTGAAGATATTGGTATATTGATGTCTTGATTAATGGTAATGTAGCAGCTCTTAAACATAAACTATTATACTAATACCAATCTTTTTTTTAGGAAATATACTAACGCCAATCTTTTCAGCTCCATTTTTTCCACTCCTAAATAATTTATTGTTGTATTTGTAGGAAGAAGGGTGATGGCATATAATGTTTTATGAGCGACCTCGACAATTAAAGAGGAAGATCAAGATAATAAAGGCAACTTTTGTATTATGTTTTCGAATTTGTAATTTTTGTTCATTTTTAAGATAGAATCGGCAAAGAAGTAATGAGAGGTTGCTTCACATGTTAAAAGTTTAATATATAGATCAATTTTTTTTGATAATTCCTAATTTTTTTTGATAATATCTAAATAAAATTCACTATTTTGTTCTTATAGATAAAATTAGATTAAAATAGAAGGGAAACAACAAAAGTATGAGGGGTAGAAGTAAAACCCAAAGAAAAAGGAAACTAACTTAAGTTTTTACAGTAAAAACATATATTGCAAAAGAACTTATGGCCTAAACTGCCCCCAAACTATTTAACTGCCCCCAAACTATTTAACGCTTCTATTGATTTTTGTATAAACGTGAATGACACAATATATAGATAAAAAAAAACTTTTATCTAAATCTTTATTATATTCTATAATCACTTGACGAACACAAATTCTAAAATTATTATTTCTAATTAAAAAAAGTTTAGGAAATTTTTTAGTGCAACGCACGAGTTATATATGGATGCAGATTTCCTGCTGTAACAGCAGGATGCTGTAAGGCGTGTGAGCCGTCCGATCAAAGATAAGTGGCTGAAATTAAACTGTGTGAAAACTAGCAGAACAAATCTGAACCGTTTGATCAATACTTTATGGCTGAGATTGACGACTGTGTGTAACTACGTGAAGCGATCCAGGTCGGATATATAACTAGTGACAATGTAAAAGAGTTTAACGGAGGAGAGTAGAGAGTTTTTACACCTTAATTAAACTCATATTTACACATACACCCATATCACATGGAACTTATCACTCATATTCGCCATGGCTGCAACTACCACTAGCTTTGGAACTGCTTGGTGTCTTAGAAGAGTAACTCAAGCTTTTGCACTTTGTCATTCTCATAATCTCCGCAACAATGCCAACAACCTCTCTTTTCAAAGGACTCTTACCTCTCATCTTCTCTACGTTTCCACTTCTTCAGGTTACTCTCTATTTTCTTCATCCATTTCAATTTTTTTTTTTGTAAGTTGATTCTATTTGGCATACCATTATGTTCAATTGTTCAAAATCATAGTCTTTTTTATCAAATAAATTGTGGGTTTTGAATGAAATTGTTTATTTTGTCCATTATTTAATTTATTTTCAGTTACATGAATTAGTGTATTTATTCAATTCAACATGGTGATGATGAATATATAGCTGAATTGGACCAAAGGGTTTCATAAATTGTAATAAAGTTCAAAATTTGTGTTTGTAATTTTTCAAGCTGTGGGAGAATTTATTGCTTAATTAAGTCATAACCTTTGCTACACGTGAAGCAATAGTGAAGGGGATTTTGGTACTGAAGGATGTATTATCTACTGTATTGTTATGAGCTTGTGTGATTAGTGAAACTTTGCTCGCACAATAATGCTCTGTTTGGATAAATAATTAAATTAAACACTTATAACATAAGCGCTTATCATATAAGTGCTTATCTATAAGCTATTTCTATTACAAAAGATAAAATAAAGTCAAGTTGTTTCACTTAACTATCTGAGAAGGTATATGGAGATAAGCAGAAAGCAGGTCATGGACATATCGTAAACGGTTTCTATAACCTCTCTCAAATAGTCCGACAAGTATTAATGTCAGTTGATAAACTCAAATAAGTCAATCCAAACAAACCCTAATATCAAAATGAAGTGCTTGACTGATCAATTAATCAAATCAACATGAGCCATGTCCTGTGTTTCCATCTAAGTAGAAACTTAAGTTTGAATTCCATCCCACTGACTGTAATATAACACAACTTGAATCGTATTTAGCATTGACACTTCAGACTGAAAGTGTATTTGGTGTCCGACATGTGTTGATGTCCAACACCTACACGACATTGCTAGACGTGGTTACATTCAATCACTTTCCTAAATTATTATGGTGTCTACTTGTCATTGTCGTGTCTGACGTCCGTGTCTGTCAATGCTTGATGCTGTGTTGGGCCATATGAGGGAATACATGACATTGGAGCGGGGACCGGGAGACATATTTTCACGGACTTACGTGGGATGAGAATCAATGGCTTTGATCTGATTCGATAGTATTGAAGAAATCATGGTTGTGAATGGTGGTGGTACTGGTACAAGCAACCGAGCAAGTGGTGTGGCCTGATGATGAGTGGTAACATGTGTGGAGATGTGGCAAGCTAAATGGTGAAAAGAGGTAACATGTATGACTAGTCTCTTGAAAGTATGTTTGGTAGTTGGCTTGGTCCAAGTGGCGAGTAGTAAGAAAATGGTTAACATGGGTCTTGATTTGGTGAAGAATGCCAACATGTTAGTAGATACATGGCTTTTGGAATAGTATGCTTGGTGTTCCCGTTGAGTGGCAGTTGAGCATTGAATACTCGGGAAAGGTTTTTGTACGAGGAGTGTTAAAGACTTACACTTTGAGGATGAGATTGTTGGTAACTCGTATCATATGTTAGTGTTATGTGGGTGTGAGTGAAGGAGTTTCACATTGTTTATTATTGGACAAGGTGAACGAAGACCATATAGAATGGAAAGGACAACGAAACTAATACCTTAAGGTTTTTGATTTAGATAGGGTGCAGAGTGGATTAATGCGGTTCCCTTGGTAAGTTTTTCAGTACATATCTCCTTGCTCTCGTATCATCAAGAGTCTCTATTGGTGCCAGCGGTTCTGTATGTGCAGCAGATATTTCAGTAGTAATGTTTATGACTGGGTAACTTTTAAATCAGGTGATTTTGCATTCCCCTTCCCAACTACTAAGCAGTTTTGATGTTTTACCCTTTGATCATTTGGTAGATGTTTTTCAAAGAAGTAGCCTGGTTGATGGAGAAGATATATTCATAACTACTTTTGAGTTGTAGTTCATTATAATATGTATTTCTTCTTAGCTAAATCATTATTTTGGCATCTCAATATCGATCCAGTTTCACATTTTTAATGCTTTATGACGCGCAGATTCAGGTGCAAGCACGACAGTGCAAGCTTCAAAACGAGAAGTTGACATATTGCTCAAGGGAGTTGGGGAGAAAAGTGTAGAAAATGAAGTGAAGCATGTTCTTGAGATGGTACTTGTTTTATTCCCCTGATCCATTCAAATTTCATTCTAGACTGTCACAACCTTGGAACTCCCTTTTTTCTCTACATGGAAGTCTAATATTCAGTACCTGTGTCAACATTTGATGTCTGGTTTGGCCTTTGAGCCATTATATATCGTTTTATGCTATAGAACATCATTTGATCCCTAACTTGGTTGTTGTCCATTTGACTTCGTTGTAGGCTAGACGAGCATCATTAAAACGAGAGATTCTCCATACAAATTTTCTGACCCCTCCAGTGCTAAAAGAATCTATGCAAGTATTGGAAAAATTAGCGGACATTGAAGCATTGGCTCAAGGAGGTTATCCACAGGTAACCATCTAGATATAAGTGCTTTCAATTACCTTGATACAGTAAAGTGTTTCCATTGTATCACCTGTAGATACATAACATATATGCTCTCTAGGCTGAACGGTGCCGGATTTCTGTTGGACATCCAGATGAACTGACAAGTGATCCAGATGTTATTTCAGCATTGAGGTAAACTTTGTTACCAAAATTGCCAAGCCCAGCACAGAAATTGTTGATGCTCCTAGATGCCTTTCATAGTATATTTAGATAAAATTACTCTTTTCAGCATTACAGGGAACTTCCAGTTTGAACCTTGCTCTCATGGTGACTTCCTTGGCTCAATTCTTGGTACAGGAATTGCCAGGGAGAAAGTTGGGGATATTATATTGCAGGTATTCTATAATTTTTGCCCTTTACTACATGAACTTTTACCTAAAACTGTGCTCTGTGCACAAAATGGTATTAACTTAAGAATTCAATATTATTATTATTTAAACACGTTCATATGATATTTTTTATCTAACAAAGGATCAGAAAAGTCTTCACAAGGAATAGCTATGGCTGTTTAATGAACAGCTATGGCTGTCTTGGCCTGTGTATATAGTAAAAGACCCTTGTCTAAAATTGTGCATATGTCTCATATTAATTAATGACTTCATTTTGTTGTTTTATGACTCTATATTTCTATTATAATGTAAAATTAATCACAGAGTGCATCTGAACAAAGTTAAATCATTGTGACTGGTGAGAGTTCTACATTACATGTGACATGACCTCAAAAATGTTTATAAGTGGGAGACACCCCTCAGCTTACAAGCTGACTTTGTAGGGTTAAGTTAGGGGACTTCTTTAGTTTGCAACTATGTTGACGATCTATTGGTTTAGCCTCAACTTAAAGTTTCTTGACAAGACCTGGATTAAATTATTTTATTTTCATCCATTATATGTTTTATTTGACCATTTTGGTAGTCTTTCCAAATATATACTTTTTGTTTATTTTCGCAATGTGCATATGATACACAATTAAGAAAGATATAGAGATTAATGAGTTGGATAAAGATGTGATAAACGATAGAACATTATGACGTCTTTTGATAGTTGTTGCTATTGTATTTTCGCAATGTGCATATAAAACTCTTCATATTTTGTATACCTTTGACTTTGTTACTTTGCTACCCAGGGAGAACAGGGTGCTCAGATAATTGTTGTACCAGAGCTTGTTGAATTTCTTGTGTCAGCACTGGATAAGGTAACGTTCTTGACTTACTTCATTTTACAGACTACCTTCTTAAAACATTTAGGTATCAGAACAAAAGGAAATGATTGTGTAATTGTGGTGATGAGTATTTTATGAGCATATCATTAATGTCGATATGAATGTCGTTTCCAAATTTCAGGGGTGCAGGAATTTTTTAAAATCTCGGATGAGTGTAGCAGACTATTCCTAAAATATCACAAAAATGTTTTTATTCCTCTGAATACATATTACTAAATTTCGTAGTTTGAAGGTGAAAATTGGACAACACACAATAGCACAAGTATCGGACTTTTAAGTACCTTGGGTCTGTCATAAAAAATGACGGGAAGATAAAAGAATTTTTTATTATAGGATCTTAGTAGGATGAATAAACTGGAGGAATGCTTCTAGTGTGATTAGCGATAAAGAAACGTCATTCAAGTGAATTTATACCGTATGGCCATAAGACTTGCAATGCTGTGCAGCTGAATGTTGGATCATGAAGAACGAATAAGAAAGAAAACCCTGTGTCACAAGGATGAGACTGTTCAGATGGATAAGTGGTCATACATGACAAGATAGAATTAGGAATACAATCTTTTTATTGGCTAGACAAATGTTAGTATATTAGGCATGTGTATTTTCTCCTTCACCAGGGTTTGGGTCATTTAACTCCTTCAACCCTTAGCTCTAATGAGTTGAGCTAGCCAACCCCCTTTAGGAACACATATAAACGAATAAAATGTGGTAGCTACAATTCCAGAAAAGATGATAGGACATGTCTTAGATAGTTTGGACATGTGTTGGAGATGAGGATGTTATGATTTGTCAGTGAAAGTGGAGATCCAAGACAAGATATTCTCGAAAATGAATTCATTAGAGAAAGACGGGGTGGCACTTGTTATGAAAAAGTTGACAGAATCCTTCTTTAACTTACGTGATTTGGGAAAATGTGGAGAAGATTTGTAGAAGATCTAGCAAAGAAAGTAGATCATATGGGAGGTAGTTCAATTGTTAAAGCCTTAAAGTGAACAAAAACTATAGGCCAAATCATTGAAAAGGATTCAGATTTAAATGGTTTGTAAATTATGTGTCAATAGACATGATTTATGTTTTTTTCTACATATCAAACTTCACCTGATGAGAAAAGTTTTTTTTTTTTTTTTTGTGCGGCTTTCGTGTAGGTTGTTGTATTAGTGTTGCTAATTGTTGAGAAGTTCCACATTATATGAGATATGGCTTGAAATTGTGTTTATAAATGGGAGAAATCCCTCACTTTACAAGCCGATTTTGCAAGGTTGAGTTACACTCAATTCAAATCTTAAGACTAATTATCTTCTGATTGCATTCTTCTTATTCATTCAGGTTCGTAATGTTCCAGTAACTTGCACCAAGATACCATTAATTTCTCTTGATTATGAACCGCCAAGGTAACATCTTGGTCCTGGTTTGAAGTTAACATAAAAGTAGCACTTAACTGTGTGATTCAGACTTCACCAATTTTTTTTTATTGTGCAGAACAAAATCATTCAAAACTATAGAAGCGTCACTAAGAGTTGATGCAGTGGCTAGTGCAGGATTTAAGATTTCACGTTCGAAGCTAGTTGACATGATCAGGTTCGCAATCCCCAATTTGTGTATATATCATGTCTGTGGAATATTATTGAATTCTTGATTTGCTTACGGTTGTAGTACACTGGTCCTTGAGAACTTGTTTTCTGAATCCTATTCCAAAATCTGTTCCTGCATAGTGAAATGATGCTTGGTCATAAAACGTTGTACATAACATAAGTCAATATATGGATGAGGCTATTTGAATTGGCTTATTTGAGCTTATCTACTGACATAAACACTTGTGAGACTGTTTGAAGAGCTTATGAAAACAGTTTATGACATATCCATAAGCTGTTTTCAGCTTATATTCATAAGCTCTCCAGGATAGCTTATGAAACCAGCTCATAAGTTTTACAACTTATATGAAAACAGTTTGACTTTATTTTATCTTATGTTATAGAAATAGTTTTTATATAAGCACTTGTGTGATAAGAGTTTATGCTTTAAGCGCTTAATTCAGTTGTCTATCCAAATAGAGCATAAATTTAATGTCTCTGGCTATGATTAGCTTTATTTTCAGAAGCTTCTTAGCCTACTCCTTGATTTTCTTGCACTTATTTCAAAATTTTCAATATCTAGAAATGTATTCTCGAGCATAGAATTGTTACCCTTTGGTTATTTTGGCATATGACATACTTGTTTGAGCATGATTCATACTATACAAACTCTTTTGCATGAAATATTTTGGGCTACATTGTTATATGATGATTGTGCTAAACATATTGTGCTCATAGCAATGGCGATGTACGTATAAACTGGATCCCAATTACTACAAAAGGAACCACAATCAAGAGTGGAGATCTTGTATCAGTTAGCGGATTGGGAAGATTAAAGGTAACTTGTAAAAGCTTAAAAGAAGGCCAAGTTCATCTGAACGGCTTTGGATATAAACCACTTCCTTTTTGTTTTGAGTAATGTTTAATTTATTTCATTTTGGTACAGATAGGAGAAGTAAACACCACAAAGAAAGGAAAATTTGCAGTGGAACTCATTCGATATTTGTAGAAGTTTTTCATTGCTGCAGAGAAAAAGTGTATATACAAAACATTTATCCTCTTTTATTATTTTAAACCAGGAAGAGAAGAGCAAAGAACAAATTCCAACAATGGAGTACTATAATTAGTGAAATTATATACTAAATTCATTCATTTAAACACTCAAGTACAGTCCCGAGGCTTTCTGTTCTGTGAACATTTTTGCATTCTTATTGTCAATGGAGTACTATTATCAACTCTCCTTATATTGTCAATAATTATTTGAATTCTTTTGGACATTTCCTCTGTTTGCTCCTCAACAATGTTTATGAAGCTGAGTAGTTTTTCTCTATGTGCAGCACATAGTTCATCGTGGTGCTCCAACTCGTAGTAAGTTCATTATTTTTCTTATTTTTATCGTCCTCTACCGAAACCATTAGCTGTAGAAATTAGAGGATGGTTGTGATCCTTTATAAATCTGGTGACAACCCATTTTCCAAGTAGACGAGCTTGAGTGTTGCCATCGATCCCAGAATGTCAACATTACATAACGTGTGCAACAGATCCTATGGGAGGTAGCATATTCAACATAAACTTTTCTTGCTGCTTCTACTTGGAAAATGGCAAATTTTGATTTTTGAATAGTCATGGACTTTGCTATGTAAAAATTCAGTGTTTTTGTTAATTCAGTGAATTTAGAAATGGAAGGATCTCTCTGAGCAAGCTACACAAGAGGAAGTCTAGAAACCCATTTCAGATTACCTCTTTCCCATTTCTTTACCATTTATTTTCTTCCCTAATTCTGTTGCAATTGCAGTTATGATGAACCGGCAATTGGTTACTCTAGCTAACCTCTACTTTCTCTTTTTCTTCCCTAATGAGAATCAGAGATTCATTCATTCATGGCTGTTCATTGTTCCAAATATCACTCATGGTGTCATAGAGCTTGGTTCAGACCACTCTATTGAATCAATTCACTAGTTTTTTTTCTTCCTCCCTTCTCTTTCGATTCAAGATCTGCGTTTTTCAATGGCGCGTGGAAACAACTCAGGAATTAAAAATGGCAACAATTCAAATCCAGATGCAGTACTGGATCCTTATTATATTCATCTGCCAGAAAACCCTGCCACCGTGCGTGTTACTCATCTCTTTGCCGGAGACAGCAATTACCATGACTGGGTGAGCTGAATGCATCACATCCTAGTTACGAATAACAAATTCCGGTACCTAAAGAAGATGATATGAATTTCATTGCATGGGAACGATGTAACAACTTAGTTCACTCATGGTTAATCAACCCAATAGATTGCTGGAAGCATAGTGTTTATTCAGAACGTTGTTGATGTATTTAACGAAATTATTGAACGGTACCTACAAGGAGACATAGTCAGGGTTGCTGCTTTGTATCAAGATATTGCAAATTAGAAACAAGGGTCGCTAAAGATATCCGAGAATTTCACTAAAATTCATGCGCGTTGGGAATAATTCGATCAATACAAGCCTATGCCACAATGCACTTGTCCATATGCATGTGTGAGTTTGATGATGAGAAATGTGAGATTATTCAGAACAGGAAGGCGAGATGTGAGATATGGAGGAAGAGGTCATGGAAATAGGTGTGTACATATTGTGGCAAGATTGGCCACACCATTGAACCATGCTATAGAAAGCATGGTTATCCACCAAACTTTAAAGCTGGAAGGGTAAAATTGAAGATGAAGGAAATGTATCTCTGACAAGGACAGAATACAACAATTTGGCGATCTTGCTTGAGAAGAATGCCGTAGATAACAAGCATGCCACAAACATGGTGAGAGGAGAAATCAGTCATTCATGCCTTTGTTTATTGTTCCCAATTTCACTCATAATAATTGTATTGAATGTCTTGTCATTTGATAATTTCTTTCTAATCTTTTAATTCTTTAACCAACCATTATAGGTTAATGTTATGTTAAAAGATAGGAAGTTTTTCTTAGACCTAATTTACATTTATACTCTTTAACGAACCATTATAGGTTAATCTTTCTAATCTTTTAATAATTTGTTTAATGACAAAGGTTACTAATTAGTTGTTAGTATTAGTTTTTCTTGTTTGTCGGAGATTGAACCCAGAACCACAAACTCCTTATCCCTTAACTCAAACCAGTTAAGCTACCCAACCCCCCTCCTTCCCCACCCCCTCATTTCATCTAAAAAATTAAACTAAATTTCTAATTTTAAAGATAAAATATTTTTTGGTTATGAGTTAACGAGTTGAACTGAGAACAAATTTAGATCGAGTCGAGTTCAAGCTAAAATAAGTGTTCATATCAAACTTGAATCAAATTTCATACCAAACCAATTCCTATCGAGGTAAGTTGACCTGAGCTAATTTCAACTCGACTTCAATTCTTATCGAGGTAAGGCACACAACATCAACTAGTATCGTGGATGTAAGTCTACCATAATATTATGAATGGTTCAAATCACAATATAACCTAACCGAAACTGACAAATGTGAAATATTGAAATTTAGAAGTCTTCAATTTCATCCAGCCAAAAAAATGCATGCATATTTTATGAGAAACAAAACTCAACCAATAAATAAGAACGAAGTACACAGACACATTCGAAATTAAGAAATTTGAATGTCAAATAATACATTGAAATTCAGGTAATTATAAAGCAACAATTTATTCAAAGAATCCAACCATAATCCAAAATGTTGAGCAAATTCTAACATTCTAGTAAAGTTTCATAAAATTTCATGCATACCCACAAAACCCAATCCTACAAGGAATCCCACGTTTACACTTTTTATTACACTTGCCACAATTATTAACATTATACAATATGTTAGTACAAACTCCACCACAACAGCGTTCTCCTTGCTTGCATTTCTTCCCACATTGACCACAATGGTTCATATCACCAATAACATCAACACATTTTTTCTTGCAACATTGTAGCAATTCTGTCCCCTTGTTTGCTAAAATCCCATTACAAATATTTTTACCAATAGGGTTGCATTTTGCACCTTTCTTTATTGTAGTTGCCAAAAATCTGCTTCTTGATTTGTAATGAGGAAATGGAGAATCCAATTCAAATGTATTGGTTGAGAAGGCTATTTGGTAGTGAAGAGATAAAGTGATAAAGGAAAAAAGAATAGTTGTGAGCTTGAATAGGGTTTTGGCCATTGTTTTCTAGGTGTGACAAAAATGTGAACTTTATGATTGCTAATCCTAAGGAACAAGAATTAATGTGAGCTTCCACTAAAAGGTGTCATGCATTTAGGATGATTTAAACACTAGATTTTATGATAAAATATTGCATGTTGCATGAATAGTTTTCTCTTTATATTATACCACTTGTTCTTGATTCTCTAATGTATAGCATCTTTTTTACTTGACTAATTCAGCTTAAAGTTTTTTTATGTATTACAATCTGCAAAGTTTAACCTTTGATGCTATATATGCTGTCTCTTGTTAGTTGACTATGATTATTGAAAATCTTAGATCATGCCATGCATGTTCATGTAAGTATGGTTTTTATTTTTCATCCTTGCAAAATCATAAGTAGAATAAACCATAAATTAAAATAGTTTTATGGTTTGTTTAAAAGTGTGTATACTTTATATGTTAAAAGGTCTATTATAAGCTGACGGTTTGATATTGTCAAATAAATCAATTTTTCATGTGATGAGTTGATAAATTAAATTTTCATGTGGTAAGATTGAACTAGAAAGACAATTTAATTTCATGATGGACAACTTGCCAATTAAAAGATTTGGCAAACTTTCAAGGTCCACACGTTATAGAAAATTGGACAGCATGTAGCATCAGTTATTTGTCAACATTTATTTTAGTGGGGTTAATTAATTTGTCAATTTATTTAGATTTTAATAAAATCTTTTGTCAACTTGAGAATTGAATTAAATTGAAATAAACATAAAAGTGAAGTAAGCCTGCCCCGTTGAAGTACAAATTTTTGAAAAGATTAGAGTAAGAAATAAGAATGGACGAAGATTCCACTGTCCATAGTAGTGCAATTGGAATATACCATTGCTTGCAGTATAAACTTTGAGAAGATCAAGATCAATTTTAGAGAAAAAAACAAGTGAGGCCATATATGAAAATTATCTTAGATTCATCATGATAATTCCTAGCTAAAAACAAATTTGGTTATAGTTTGCAATGCCATTTTTCTAACTGAAGTTGTGTTTGAACAAATAACTTAATTAAGCTATTATTGCATAAACCCTTAACATAAAAGTGCTCATATATATAACTTATGGAATAAAGTTTTTTTTTTTGTTTTTACTAAACTTATGAAAATAAGTTAAAAAAACAACTTATAAACATTTCATAAACTGTTTCCATAAACTTTCCCAAATAATATCACTGGACACAGATGGCGAGCTACATACTTGGCTTTCCATATGGTTAGTGATCTTCATAATATGGTATTGATAACACTAAAAAACAAATTACATTTTGAGTTTTTGACAAACCAATAGTGTATGCTATTAATACATTTTATTCAACATGTTAATATTTGTTTATTTTTCCCAATAAGTAACTTATGCTAAAACAATGTATCAATACCATTCTCATACATTTATATCTCAAAACTGAAATATATAATATGTAGTTTATTCTTTAAAAAAATATATAGTTTATTGACTCCTATACCTTATAATTTTTTTGGAGAAGGACTCCTATACCTTGTAATAATTAATTAATTAACTTCATTTTATGCATACCCACAAAACCCATTTCCACAAGGATCACCATTTGAACACTCCTTCTTACACTTTCCACAATGACGAACATTTGACAAAACATTGGTACAAACTCCATTGCAACATCTTTCTCCTTGCTTGCATTTGTTGCCACACACATTACAATTGTTCTTGTCGCTCAAAACATTACGACAATGTTTCTTGCAACAAAATAGCAAATCTTTTCCCTTGTTTGCTCGAACTCCATTGCATATATTATTAGTCTCACGATTACATTGTCTTCCTTTCTTTATTATGCTTGCCAAGAATCTACTTCTTGATCCATGATGTGTGTCAAGAACATAGTACTCTTGTTCCTCTTCATCTTCATCTTCCATGTCATGATGATTTTTATCATCATCATTGGATGAAACAAACAAGGATAAAGAGATGAGTAAAGAGAGAATTATTGTGAGCTTTAGGATTGTGTTGGCCATATTGATTCTCTCTCAAACTCAAGTTAAGAGATGGTGAATTATATTGCTCTAGCCAGATACTTGATAATTGAAGTGTGTGTGGTAATTAAAGAAATTTGTGTGGAATTTAAACTAAAGTTTATCGTGAAATGCTCCATGATCTTAGGGGAAGAAAGCTTGTTGCTTGCAATTGCAAGGTTGAATGAGAGAGTGCAATTCAACTAAATTCTCGGTTTGAGCATAGTTGAGTAATGTACAAGCATATAGGCATGATTCTGTGCTCCAAGTTCTCTATTAATTATTGCAATAATTAACAAAAGTTATTAACTTGTTTTGATGATAGTTTAAGAAAGCTTCCAAGTTCATTTTTACTAAGGCTTCCAAGTTCATAGATAATTAAAATTTTGTTTTAGACAAAATAAATAATTAAAGTTGATGACAAAAATGGTGCATATCATGCAAGGTTAAATCTTTATGTTGTAATACTACATTTTTTTTTCTGCAAAAAGTAAATAAATAGTTGCGATCGATACTGTATTTTCCTTTAGGCTAAAGATCCATAGACATCCCTTTATTCATACACACTTTCTACCACGGCCTATGTGGCAATTATTTTTTGTCTTATTCCACCAAAATAATAAAAAATAGAACAATCAAGTCTCTCTCTCTCTATCGAACCTCACCCGTCCCTCTTTCTTCTCTGTTTGGCATGCCACCACCACCGCCCCTCCTTTCACCGGCCTCAGAGCCCTTCTCCTCCCCATCCATTTCTTTCTGCTACTACTACATCTGTCATGTTTCAATGAATTCAATTTTTAGATATAAACTAAACTAATATTCTCTCTCTCTCTCTCTCTCTCTCTATCTCTCTCTCTCTCTCTCATCTATGTTATCTCTCTCATCTTTCACCTCTGGAACTCATTTTCACACAATCTCCTGACGACGACAATGTTGGTTGATAGACGTTGGTGGACGAAGGTGGTCGATGGTGGCCAGATTTGCTGATGACGACGTGAGATTTAAGGGCGACGGCGGTGGTGAGATTTGAGTGGGAGGATGGCGGCCAACAATGATGGATGAGGAAGAGATGAAAGCAGAGAGAGATGACGAGATGGGTGTTGTGGTGCTGGTACCGGTGACGGTGGCCGGTGAAGGGAGAAAAGTTGGGAGAGAGGGTGAAGGAAGAGAGAGAAAAGAGTGGGGGTGAGAAAGTTGCAGAGTATAGTTGGACAAAATTACCCCTCGTTTTTTGTTAATTGACAAAATTGCCCATGCCACATAAGATGTGTAGAGTAGTGGTTTGCCACATGAGGGTGTTCATGTATCAACACTCTTTCCTTTATGTGGAAATGTGGGTTCGTCAAATATTACTATAATTTTTTATTGTGTTAAACTTAAAATTGAGTATAAAAGTTTGAGACTAATTAATCGAGTAATTGAAATCAATTTAAAAAGTTGATTGCTTTGAACATGAGTTTTTTTACTTTTTTTAATGACAAATGTTAGTATTTTAGCTGGAACTTTAAATCCTCAACTCTTTTGAGAAATCAAACTAACAAAATTGATCAAACTAACAACCCTAGTTACTTTCTGTGGTTCATAGTTAAATTTTATTTAGTTTTATGGAGAGAAAAAAATAGAATGAAGCATTGTACGTTGCTTAATTTGCGTTTAATTGTCAATTGAACAATCAAGCACATTTTTAGGAGGACAGAGGGGGCTGCATATAGAATATATGTGTTGGAACAAACAATACTGCCCACTCTTTTATCATTTTATATAGTCTATAGCCACTGATTTTTTAAACCAAATATGAATACAATCAACGATAAAAAAACTGCACCACATATTCTTCCTTTTTATTGTTTCAAGGAAAACTACACTTACTTTTTTTTAGGAAAAATTATGTAAGAAAAATTGCACTTATTCTTTTTATTGTTTCTGGAAATGATACCATGAGTTCTAAGATAGAATTAGTGCATGAAAAAATAGTCTCAAATTAGTAGCAGTGAACTAATAGAGAAATATATTAAGAATATGTCCTCAATCTTTTTTCAACCTTATGGGTCTATGAACATCATGAAACTTGTATATTATACGGGTAACAAAGTAAATTAATTTTAAAATTCATCGATTCACCCTTGTGAATCAATCATATATGAAATTAAAATTTCTCATTTTCTATCTTTTAAACCAAACCTATATATGCAAATAAAATTCACCCCCTTCTCTCCCCTCCATTGTATTAGAATGTCTCACCTCCCGTCAATGTGAACCAAACAAACTATTAAGAGTCCGAGTTTAGACTTTTTTTTAGTTTTTACCACTTGTTTAAAAGTGTTTAAATCATTGAGACCAACCACATATTTTAAATACTTTCTTAACTCGATTTCTTTTTACAACACTTTTTTCCCAAGCTAAAATGATTAACAAAAAAAAACTTGGAGGACATTAACCTAATCTAGGAAGAAAAGTTAAAAATTCAATGATATGTTTCTCAAATTAAGGAGACTTTTTAGTTTTTACCCCTCGAACGGATATTATGTAACTGAACTTTATTCACCATGTTTATGCCGCATTCTCTAACCGATATATATTTTATGTTTAACTTCTCTAGCATCTTTTTTGTCAAAAAAAAAAAAAAAACTTCTCTAGCATCTTTATCCTTCAAAACATGCTGCAATATCTTTAAGTCCTGAGCAACATTTAGATTTAAATTTTCATCATTAAAAACGTCCAAATATGTCATACTATAGCAACCATATCCCTTGAATATGATTTTGTTTTCAAATCAGAAGAGGATTGAACATGCACTCCAAAAATTGACAATACATATTTTTCAAATTTCCAGAATATAATTAATCTATACGTACCATGGCGAGTTGAAGAAAGAATTCTGCTCTTTATCCAATAATTTTTGCTCATTCCCAACTGAAATTCTAAAAATACCCCTGCATGAGTTAACTCACGCTAGTATTAAATCAGCGTGACTTAACTCACGCTGCGTGAGTTAACTCACGCAGAGATTTTCACAGAGATTTACACTAACGTGAATTAACGTTAACTCACGCAGAGATTTACACTAGCGTGAGTTAACTCACGCAAATACATTATAGTCATTTCAGTTGAGAATGAGCATTTTTTGTTGGGTAAAGAGCAGAATTCTTGAAGAAAAATACTACTAGTACTACTTAGGTATTAGTAGTCCTAACATGGTTTGTTGCACGTGTAGAGGATCATCTTTCCCGGCGGGTCACGATGCCCATTGCGGCTTCTACACATGTCCAAAATCTACATATACACAAGCATTAGTTCATTGGATCCCTATAGTATTTATTTGATTGACCTCTACATTTAATGCAATTGTGGTTGACTTGACTTTCATTTTATTGGTCATTTTTGCATTGCCACTAATTAGCTGTTGTTCACGCGTGTTGAGCATTGACTTAACAAAACCATGGACTATTAGAAGAATGGAAATAAATTGCTCGCATGAACTACTTGCTCAAAAAGAAGAAAAAGAAGAAAAAGAACATTTTTATTACTATTTGGAACTACATCATGATGATCTCATTGTTTAGTATTCTTTGGAATGGATGATCAAGAAAGTTGGTTGAACTGAAGTAGTGTTCCGTTGAGTTTGAATGTTAGAGGTGGCACTTACAAGCACTTTGATGTTCAAGTCAGTATGATAGTAAACAGTGAGGTTTTCAAGTAGAAAGAAGGTATACTTTGTATTTTTGTGAAGAAATGTACTTAAAAGCGCTCAAGAGGAGCTGTTGGAGAGTACTATTGGGGCTGCTACGGACGACACCCTTCAATGTCTGAATCTATTAGCTTTTGGGATACATTTCAAGTTGTTGAGACGTTACGAATTGTGGCCTCCTTATGTGAGGTGGACTGGATTCACTTATAAATGGGTCACAAGTTGATGAAGGACTGAGTTTTAGGTCAATCTGGAACAGATGCCCCCTAAGTTGACAATCCATGATGATGAACTGGTGACTTTGCACATAATGATGTTGTAGAAAGAGGGTGTATCGGTCTAAATATTCGTCTAAAATGAACGTTATTAAGTAATGTCGTTTTGAACAGGGCCGTTCCTATGAAAATGGAGGTCAGACTCTTAAGTAAAAATAAGCCCCTAATAAAATAAAAACACAATTTTTAAATAAGAACAATCACCTATTTTAAATTGAAAATAAGATCCATAAACATAAAAAATATTCATCATTGTAAGTAACACATAAAAGATCAATATTCATATAAATATATAAAAATACAACTTCAAACGAATATCTTTATTAACTTTCTAGGTTATTATTTTCCTTAGTTTGTACGGAGGCAAAGCAAAGTTTATAATGTTTTTAGAGAATAATTATAATGTTGGTTGTTAGAGCTTTGTTATTTTATACAACAAGTATGAGCCAAAAATCACAAGAAGTGCCCTGAAAAAATAAGAAGAAGAAAAAAGTTATATGTGTTTTTATTTGTAAATATATGATTTCAATATGTTGAGGAGAGTTGGGGTGAATTGAAGAAAAAAGAGAGAGTGTTGAGGATATATGGGCCTCAAATCCATACTAAAAAAATTAATTAATGAAGAAAAAAGGAAAAAAAATATTAATTAAAGAAGAAAAACGCCACTTGTGAGTGTAGACCCCAAAACCATGGGAGGGCAAACACAAGCTGAAACCATTGAGATACTTCTGCGGACGTGAAGTATTTACCAATTTATTTATATATAGAAATATTTTACATACAGTAGATATAAAAAATAAAAATTTTGGGCCCTCAAATTTTAGAGGCCCAATTTGATAGAGCTGTTTGCACCCCCTCAAAACCGGCCCTGGTTTTGAATCCATTCCAATTGAATTGGTGTTTTCTCAATCATTATTATTGTGAAAAAACGTTTACAATAATTAGTCTTGGAAAATTTATTTGTGAAAATATATATATAGCCAAAATGAAAAATGAACCATATCTAAAACTAAGATCGGGTCAAAATTAAATTCAAATAGATTTTGTAAGAATAAGATCAGTTAAGCCATATTTGGCTACTCGATGAGCAACAATTCATGGGCATTATGGAGAAATCCTTTATCAAGGAGATATTTTAGTTACATTCATATCCGGAAAAGCGAGATCTGTGATATAACACAAGGTATTCCAAAAGTGGAGCAAATATTAGAAATACATTTAATTGGGAATAACAAAAACATCTATGAATACTCAAAGTTTCGTATCCAAAGGGAATTTTCAAGAAAATTCTAGAGTTTTAGCAAACCGTTCTTCAGGGTCGTATTGATTTGTTGAAAGGTCTTAAATAAAATGTTGTTTTTAGGGGGAATGATACCCCATTTGTATTGAATTCAAAAGAATAATGAATTGTATACGGTCAAGGTAACATAACAAAATTACCTTGAAAAACAGTTATTCGAAGTAGAAATTGAAAATCTTTTGTTCCATCACAGAGAATTTTTTTTGACAAAAACAAAACAACATTTATTCATTCAAATTGATATAGTACATCAGTCACAAACATCGCTAAAAACATAAAGGGTGAATTTGCGAACAAACTCACAACACCTAAGTTAATAACATACAACGACAAAATGCCTTCAAATAATATGAAAAAATCTAAGTCACCGAAATTTCCATGCTCCCGGATCTGCAACGTTGACGTCCAAATCATTGACTGGATTTGTAATCGACTGAAGTCGATATTTCAATAGGAACTAAACGAACACCACGACAAAACGTGAAATCAAACGGCACACAAGACGACGAATAACAAAACGCCGCACTTGAACGACGAAATCACAAAAACCACAAAAGAAAAAACTTGATAGATGTGAAAATCACTTATGTAGATTGAAAGCAAGCAGAAAAAGATGTAGATGGGTGATTCTAGGTCAAAAAATGACCTAAAACCACTGCTCTTCAATGAATGAAGGAGAGAAAAAGCTTAGAGAGAAGTTGAAGTTTCTCTAACTAAAAACCTAGGGCCGGCTATAGGAGAATGTTCCATCACAGAGAATTATTTGTTTTTTTCTTTATAATAATTTATGTGATGTATTAGACATATATGATTTAATACTTCATTTGGTAATAAATTATAATAAATTATATTAATAAATATAAAAAATGAATGACCTGATATATTAATGGTCAGTTGTCTATGTAACGCCCTATTTCTATTAAAGCGATAAAACACGCGAATAAATCATTTATTCAAGAAATAGACGTCACGTCTCCAAAAGTTCCCCAAAATATAACATGCATAAAAATTCAGACAACTACGCAGCGGATATAAATCATACATCTCCAAGTATACATGTCATAACCAAAATATGGAAGTACATGAAAATCTCCAAATACCGACAAATGGGTAAAATCTCAACAACAAATAAATCCAACATAATCCAAAAGACCGACACCCTAATCAGAGCCTAATCTAAGACTCCAAATGAAACAATAACGGAGATAGCTTCCGCTATCCAAGCACTCACCGAACAAGCAAACTACTCCTGCACTCTGTCAACCCATTCATACAAACAAGTAGGCGGTCAAAACCACTGGGGGCTAGCTTCACATCAATCATAATCAACATAAACAGTGAAGAATATATATACATTAAACTAAACTTCAATTAATAGAACAACAGATAATTCAACTTCCAAAATCATTCAACAACACGACAAGTTCACAATGTCACCAATGTATAATTCACCAATTTATATAATCACAACATTCACCAAATTTCTCCAATGCACAAATTCACCAAGTCAATATTCAATTATGACACAACTCGTCAACTATTCAAATACATGCAATGTTCTAGACTCTTCTAGATGCATGCGGTACCAAATCACCTCAAGGTCACCTTCGATGCAACAAAAACATCGTATGTAAGATTTCACACCCGTCTTACATTTTGGATATAAAAATCTGTCACCATCAGTCATGTATGCATGAACATATGACTCGACACAATGCATATGTTCACACAAACAATTCACCACATCATCACCAATCGTTTAGCATATATGCAATCACCTTCAAAGTCACCAACACTTGACATATATGCAGTCACCGACAATATCACAATCAATTAACATATATGTATTCACCATCAATATCACAATCAATCAACATATATGTATAAGCCAACATCGACTTCATCATATAATTCAATAACAACATACGATTTCTCACATTCCAAGTAAATGAGAAAATACATCATACCATGATATCATCACATTCAACGATTCGTTCACACATCTTCGTATAATTATATCAAACTATACACAAGAGATTTACCAAGTATTTGACCATAAGATTACATTCGACAAGTTCGTCTATCATTTCACAACTTTAAAACAATAGAGATAATTGAACCAAAACCAAGTAAACAAACCCTAATGCCTCAAATATGTATATACCTAAATCACACATGAGTGTAGTTGAGTATACATGTGCGTTTCATAGACCAACTACGACAAAAATCATCAAAATCGCAAGGTTATGACAAGTTTATATCATTTTGCAAAACCAAATCATTATCAAAAGAAAACTAAATTTGATTCAACAAGGCATAGGTTAATTACTCTTAAACATCCCAATAGGAGTCTTAATACTCAAGTTTTGAAGTTTGGAAACAAACCATAAGTTCTGGGTTTACTTGGAATTAGTTATGCTAAGTTTCCTTAAAATTTCTCGAAGACCCACTTGGAGTGTTTTCATCATAACTCAAAATCCACAAAACATTTTCAAGTCAAACTAAATCCATTGGAAAGCTAACAAAATTACCTAAAACTTTCATGCTTACACCAAAGGCCAATTCAAAACAGAAATGGGTGAAAAAGCACAAAAAGGCAAAAACCGAAGTCCTGACAGCATGCACGGCCGTGCCAAAAAAAAGGCAGAGTGTACACACGGCCCGTGCCATGCACACACACGGCCGTTCTCGTTTGACAGCACAGCTTTTTCTTCGTTTTTCCGTTTTCACCATTTCGCGCATAAAATTCAAACCGTTAATCGGATTTTGATGCCGTTTTCGCCTACGCGCTCCTAACTCTTGGCTCTTTCATAATCTACAGAAAAATTCAAGTTTCAACCATCCCAAAAATTATTTTCCAAAACCTCACGCATTCGCTCATTTGCAAAAACGCTTAAACACCAACTTCTCACATGAAAACCCGTTTTCTCCCAAACGACTCGACTAACACAACCACAACATGAAAACAGAAAATCTACTAGGTCCAATTCATTCAACCATGTCGAAAACTCAGTCAACAACCTCATGCATCAAAAGTTCATTTTGGTCCTTCACATGAACAACTTAACACAAACTTCACCAATTCAAACAACAACTTCACAAAATGGAATACCCATGGTACAAATCAGCAACAACAACATATCTAGTTCAACAACAACTTCATTTAAACATGAATTCATCACAATCAACAACAACAAAACTAATTTATACCAATTTGAGCAAAATCAACAAAGTATATATATAAACATATATTGAGCATGTAATTTCATCATCAACAACTTGATTATCAACAAATTCACATACCCAAACATTACATCAAAATACAAGCACGAATTTCACCAATTAAATTCACAATTAATCACTTTTCACAAATAAGCACTTATGGGTTTAACAAGAAAAAAGAGATTATACAAAAGATTATGAATGAAAACTAGCCACCTTACCTCAATAAGCAATAATCCTAGCAAGAGCTTCAATTTAGCTCCTAGAATCTCTATCTCCTCTTGGTTCTTCAAGCTTCCCTCTTCTAACCCTTTTTCTTCTCCTCTTGGACTTTCTCTCTCTACGTCTTACAAATTCTTATAAAATGAATGTGAACCCTATTTTTCTACAAAGACTAGACTTAAATAGTGTCCACACTAATGGGCTTAACCCTTAAAAGTCTAATGGGCTCAAAACTCTTATAAATTAACTCCCAAAGTTTCTATCCACTTACGGTTAAAAGTTACCGAATAATTACCAGTTCAAAACTAATTATCTCCACCGAATAGTAACTTAGTAAAATAATAGTTCTCTCTTGAAACACTAAAATAACCCTCACCAAGAATTTACTAATTTACCCTTGCTCACAAAATGACCAAAATACCCACGAGTCTAAAATGACTATAATACCCTTCTAACACCGAAATCCACTAATCCTAACCCAAAATACACACAGAGGCAATTAATCACATATAAGCACATACAAACACATATAAATAAATGATAAAATAATTCTAGCGAAAAACGGGCTGTTACAGTCTATGCAAAAGAAGTCTCTATCCTAACAATTATTTATTGCTATTTTAGGATATCTAGTCTTGTATTTTTTTCACTTTTTTTTTTAAAGTGCGGGGATAAATGACAAAAAGATATTGGAACATAACCTTTGAAGAGTTGATGGAAGCTTGAGTTCATTTTCATCATGATACTAGGAAATGAAAACCTCGAATGACACTTTTTATATTGCAAAGCGTAAAGGTATTCATATTACAAATCTTACTCAAACTGCTTGTTTTTTTATATCATAAACATTTTTTGATGCAGCAAGCAGAGGAAAACAATTCTTAATTGTTGGTACAAAAAAAAGCAGCTTATTCAGTAACACGGGCTACAATAAGAGCACGATGTCATTATGTTAATAAAAAATGGCTCGGAGGTAAGCTAACGAATTGGTATACTACAAAAACGAGACTTCGTAAGTTGAGGGACTTGAAAATGGTGCTAAAGAAGGGGAAACTAAACTATGCTCCAAAAAGAGATGTCGCTATGTTGAAAATACAATTATCTAATTCGGAAACATATATGGGCGACATAAAATATATGACAGGGTTACCCGATATTGTAATAATTGTTGATCAGTAATAAGAATATACCACTCTTCGAGAATGTATCCCTTTGGGATTTCAACAATTTGTTTAATTGATGCAAAATGTGACCAAGATCTAGCAGAGATATCTCAATTTCAGCTAATGATGATGATATAGCTTCAATCCAATTAATTCTTCACAAATTAGTTTATTTGTGAGAGTTGTTCTAGCTATAGACAATTTGTTTTTATTAATAATAAGATAAATAAATTGTTAGATTTGGTTCGGTGGTCATAGATTTATGGAATCAGTTATTTGTTTTGAAGGGTGGAATCGGTTATTATTGCATTACAAAATTGTGAAAAAATAACTTTTTGTGATTAGTAGGTATTAAAAATAGAAAATGAAATGAAAGTTAAATTAGGAAATGGTTGAATCAAAATAATTCCATTTCAAGTTATATTTTTTATTTTAGAGGGCATGGTAATATGAATATTTTATTATGTTACATCAACACATTAAAACGGTTCTATGATATATCCATTGTTGAAGTAGGCCAATATTTCTATTAGCAAATATGGGCTTTTGAAGTGCATGCTCAAGTACTTATTTTGGGTTGTAACTGATATCTTGTTACTTTCAACTAGAGGTAGAAATCACATGAGTTGTGAACCAATATAAAAAAAATATGTTTTTATTTAACCATGTGAGTGTGTTCCCGCTCTTTGAATTTGTTACTATCAAACACTCTCTTTTTAAAAAGGTAATCAAGTAAAAGACGTGAAGGTTTAAACAATATAGTACCAAAATACAATCGAGAATCCTCATTTCTTGTGTTTTTTCGCGCTTTCAATACTTTGAGGTCAAGAATAAGTTGTTTATCATAGTTGGATCATATTTGTAGGTTAAGGAGTATGTGTGTATATGTAGTAGTTTATGTATAGAATTTGGATTATTAATTGTATTAAATATATTTCGATAATATTATATTCTAGTCAAATTTATTGAATTTATTAACTTTCCTCAATATTGCACTGTATCCTACAATCGTCTAATATAACTGTAAGAGTAATATTTGAGTTATGGTTAGTAATATCCTAATATGAGTTAGTGTGTTTAATAAAATTAAGATAGAAATGATAATCTAAATAGTAATATCTTATTATTTATTTCATTTGATTATCATTGTCTTATAGTACCAAGCCATAACTCCATGGTCTTTGAAATTAGAGAAGAAAAAAAACAATTCAAGTAATGGGTGCCAACACAATAATTAAATTATATATCATAGAATATTTTATCATATATTATATTTATTATATCTTTTCCTAGTGCAAGAAGTCATTCCTCTCTGTAGAGCCTTTTTCTATTCTCTTTGGTCTTGTACTCTAACGATTACCAGGACCATTTGAAAGACCACATAGACATTTGTATTTAATACACCGAGGAATCCTAGGAAGCACACAGTTAACTGTTGTTTCACAAGCAGAATCTTTATGACATTCATAGTATGCTGTAATGAGAAAAAAGGAAAAAAGAATGTTACAAATTAAAGGGAATAGAAGATCACATACGAAGGAAAAAATACAATTTCGACATAATGAAACAATTCTTACCCCCCCTTTGCAACAAGAAATAGGGACATAAAGCAGATCATAACATAAACAAATGTCACATGTTTAGCCATATATTTCCCTTTCTTTTGCATGTATCAAATAGAAAAAGATATGACCACATTATAATGTTTAAAGCTCAAACTTACTTTGCATAGATTTAATAGATTTTAGAACACTTGGTAAAATGTCCCTTAACTATATTGAATTATCTTGTGTGTCCCTTTAATATACTTAGTAAGGAGGTTATATCAAAAAAATCCATTTATAAAAAATAATTTTAATTTTTTAACCTTTTGTGATGGAATAAAAATGTTTTTACCCTTAGGAAAAAGGTCGGATAATTTTTTAACCTTAGTGGAAGGTTAAATTATAATGTTGTTCGAACATGTGACCCCCCCTTTCTATCAAGAAGTAGTTTAAAAAATAATATAAAAAACATGTTTTTCTTTTGCAGATACAAGGAGAAACAATGTTACCTGATGACAAATTTGGTAAGTGCACCAAACAGTTTCAAGTAATAAATTAGTAAGTGTATCGTCTCTACAGAGATTGTTGTTTTCTACTACAAAATTTACAAAACTTATTATTAAAGACTATAAATTTAAGGATGTTTGCAAGTTTTGACAAATATGCCTCGTTTGTTTAATTAGATGTTTAACGGTGATTAGAACTCTTCGAAACTCCTCTATGTTTTTTTGTTGGATTAACACAAGTTTCCTATGAATACTTTGATTAAGAACATGTATCCTCTCTTCATACTCAACCGCACCACCAAAGCTCAACCCTTCATCCTTTCCTCATTCTAAATAAAAGAGATGTAGTTGATAGAAATGGTGGTGCACATGCTTATCATCGCAACACCACCCTTAAATACCTCTCGTGGTCGTTCACCAAGGAGTTCCGATCGACTTCTCACTACTGTTTCATCCAAAAATTTCTGATCGGAGTGTTTTTCCCTTGTTGTAGTCCTCTAGTAAACTTTATTTGTGGTTTAGAGCCTTCACGAACCTCGTTCCCTTGAGCTTGTTTTCAGGACTCTAATATTTGGAACCACCATGGGCTCTTCACGATACTCTTGCAGTTTTTGGTTTAAAAATATTGGATTTAGTTGTTTTTGGATTCAAGATTTGGGTTTCTTTCATTGTGATATACAATTTATGCACCACTGGTTCCACGGTCAACATTCTGTTTGGTCAGATGATTCCCACAATCTGTGTTAAATAGGATTGGGTATCTTGGACTGATAGACTTTTAGAAAGTGTACTAAAAATACATGGAAGTAATAAAATAAGTTCGTATCCACGAGGACTGTGTTAATCTCAATTTAGCAATAAAGTAAATATTTAGGATGTATAAATTATTTTGTTTAGATTTGATTTGATTGCATAAAATTAAATAACATAAAATAAAGATTCGGTTAGAAAATATATATTTGGTTAGAAAATATGAAGAGAGATGAGATCAGGTCTTTCGAATCATCTATGTTCCCCTAATTGGTATACTGCACCTATTCTTATGAATGATTCTCTAGTTCCACGATAGTTAACAAAATAGTCATAATCAATCCCTTGAGTTAGGGCCCTCTTCTCAAACTACAACCTCTAATTCCTTAGGTGGTCTAATAATCTTTGAAGGTTTTAAGCACGTTAACCTAATATCACTAATAAATGATTATCTATTCCTAGACTAACCATGTTTATTAGAACAATTCAATTAGGTCTAAGTCGAAAGCTAGGGTCAGTAGTCATTCGCTCTCACTAAATCATGTTTATATTTGATCAGGATATAAAAAGCATTAAGAACAATTGAATTGAATAAAAACTAGAATGTCATTCATAATAAATAGAGTTTCACAGCAATATGAATCAATTAGAGTTACACAGATTCATCTCGGACCTAATCTCTGAGAGATTTAGCTACTCATAATCGAGTTTCCAAATAGCATAATCAATGAAATAATTAAAACATACATGAACTGATAGCAGTCTTCAGGTCTCAAAATCGCACTTTTGCTCTCCAAAATCGTAACCCTTGTTTTTGGAACTGACTTCAGCTTAAATAGGAAATATTTTCTGCACCAAAAATCGTGTCACGCCTATAAAAATCGTGTCACGCCACCAGCAAAATCGTGTCACGCCACCAGAAATCGTGTCACGATTTCAGTGGCAGAACTAAACCTTCATTCTGAACCAAAAATCGTGTCACGCCTCAGAAAATCGTGACACGATTGCCTATTTTCAGCACTTTCAGAATTTCTGCTTTTCACACCCCAGGCTGTCTAAAATTGCTACAGACTCAATAAAAACATCAACACAACTGTTTCTTCAAAATCTTCTATTTTTCTTGCTTTCCTTGTTGTTTAAGCTTGCTTGTGAACTCAAAACATCATGAAAATGACACTA
>Ga0315914_1001321_pt1 | contig 36601 bp, 29 predicted proteins | sample MpolenodulesMG_FD_203920 | JGI IMG/M metagenome (GOLD analysis project Ga0315914, IMG submission 203920) | Medicago polymorpha root nodule microbial communities from Los Angeles, California, United States - elongated nodules | ecosystem: Host-associated > Plants > Roots > Nodule | place: USA...
GTCCATGATCTAAAATATCATGACGTTTTAAGTCCAAGCAAAAATGTCCTTTACGGGTGCAAACAGCTCTACAAAGTTGGCTTCTAAAATTTTAGGGCAAAATTTTTTTTTTATATATATATACAACGCATGTAAAAAAGTAATATATATTAATAACATGGTAGTAATTTCAAATATGTTGATATGGTAGTGTGGTACTATTGTGTGTTGGTGGTTCAAACAAAACATAACAATGCAACCTAATTGTATTCACCAAATAAAATCTTAAAATAATGGAAATTATAAAATATTATTAATTGTATCTTCGAAAGTGACATTTTAAACCCGTATGGCAACTCTATTTCACTAGAGTGTTATTTTTCATTTCTATTTTTACACCCACAAAACAAAAAACAAATTTGTTCAATTATCGATTGACTAAATATATGGAAATTATAGTTTTTATGAACATTTATCATTAAAGAAAATGAGAGTTTTTCACTTTTCAAAAAGTACACCAAGTAACATTTAGCACTTCTCTTAAATGAAATAAAAAGAAACAGTGTAGTTGCTGACATTCAAGGCGTGGCTTCAAAGTGCTTCTTAATTCTTTTCAAACTCTGAGCTCACACGATCCATTGCTTCTTTTAGTTATAGAGTTTAGGGATTCTAGGTTACGTTGATGTTAACATTGAGTTTTATTAGTTGGACTCAAAGAAAAAAAAATGGTTTTAATAATTCAAAGGGTTTGGACATACGATGTTGTTTTGTAATTTCAAACATTTACAATTATTTACTTCAAATGATTGTGGATGAGGTTGTAACACACATAACTTTATCTATGAACATATTTCCATATAACTTTAAAAAATGTGTGGATTATGCATTTTAACGTCTTAAGTACTCATGAATAATATTAAAAAATTATAACTAAATTTTTTGGTTCATAACTTTCTTATTTCAACTAATTAAAATGAAAAAACAAATTAAATGGTTCTAGATTACACACAATACGAGTCAAAAATCGAAGGAGAAAAAAGTATTACCTCCGACCCTTATTATAAGACCCTTTTTGACAAAACACGGGTCTTAAGAAAATTGATTATTGTATTGAATTTGTTGACAAATGATATTTTTTCCATGTTTACCCTCTAATAATTGAAATCACAACTCATTATTTTCCTATATTAATTACCCACTACTTTACTTGATTAATACATTAAGTTAATGTATCATTGTACCCATAAAAGAAAAGCAACATGAATGTACATTGTAACGCCCTAAACCCAGAAAGCAATAATCATGTGATTTAAATAATAAATATTCAAAATAGTTCAGACGTCACATCACCGTTCCTTTTAAAGACATGCAAAGATTCAGTTTCATAAAAATCGCAGTAGAAAAATTTCAACAATCAACATAAAAATCTCAGTGACATACAGTCATCCTCAAGTACATCTAGTAACAATCTCAGAGGTCAGAAAAAGGCTCAAAACATAAGTAATATCTCAATAGTCAGATAATAATCTCAACATAAAGCAACAACAAAAGTAAGACTCGATATCCTAATCAGAGCCCGACACTACTAAACTCCAAAGCTGATAAAGGTGAAAGTTTCCGCTATCCTCAAGCAACTCACCATGCAAGCTAAGCAAATAATCATGCACATCGTCTATCCATTCATAAGAACAAGACAGACGGTCAACCAAACGATCACTGTGGGTTAGTTCACATCTCACAATTAAAGTATAATCAAATGAATATAAACAATATAATTTAATTTCAAGTGATTAAACAACAATTAATTAAATCATCCATGACAACTCAACATCATTAATATAACAAAAAAAGTATAATAATACACATGTATATTTTCACACCATCACATACTCATCAAATTTCACCAAGTATATAAGTGACCAAGTTTCACCGATACAAGTATTCACCAAGCACATAATCAAGTACGACACGTTTAACCAGTTATCAAATGTATGTTATGCGCCTAGACACGACTCTATATGCACGTGGTACCAAACACCGTCGTTGAATACAAAGTATTTTAATCACTGTCGTTAGATACATAGTATCATAATCACCATCCTTTGATATAAACATCATACATATGATCGAATAATGCATACGTTCAAACAACACATCACCGACATTTTTCATTCATGCAACCACCATTACATCACCGTCATTTTTGCATGTAAAATGCACCATCAACAATAAATCACCGTCATTAAAATCATTACCATAATCATCATCAATAACACCCACCTCAAAGAAACAACAAAGTGTCAAGGAATCACATTTCACATAAAGACATACATCTAACCACATCATAATATTCATTACATTAAACGCACAAATAACATTAATTAATTCTTATTCTATGACATCATCATGAATACTGAGTCATTTACTAGTTATGGAATCATAAAACTCAATTTTGACAAAATTCGTCTATTTTCCAAAAATCGTCCATTTTCTTACAAGATCAAACAAGTCAAATATAAGAATATTATAATTCAAAGTAGGCATGGCATATCATTGCTAAGGTTCGAATAAGACAAGAAAAAAAACAATTCCAAACACTCTGAAAAATAAGCACTGTACGCATGCACCAATGGCACTACAACAATTTTGACATAAAATAGCGCCCCATTAATAACCTTTTTTAGTGAAAAGCTATTAAATATTGCACAGATACAGGTTTAATAGCCCCTTTTTTTGGCCGCCATTATAGGTTATCCCCTAGAATAGCGCTTTTCGTATAAAGGCTATCAAAAAGCATTAACATAAAAAAAATAAAAAATGCTAGAGATGAGTTTGTTAACGCTTTAAAAAAAAATGCTATTGTAGGCATAAACACTTTGTTAGCGTTTTCCTTAAAAGCGATATTGCAATCTTTCTATCAAATTAAAACAAAAATCAGCGCAGTTATTTTTTCAATTCCCGCTGACTAATCTCAAGAGTTCACACCCTGATCTAAACTCTTCTTCCTAGAAACACCTCTTCTTATTACTTATTATTCTTATCTTCTTATTATCTCCAAAGATTCAACCCTGAAAACCCGTCATCATCACTCACTTGAAACCCTTCCTCTTCAATCGATTTAACCCAGTAAATTCTTCATCTACCATCGTTACACGCATCCTCAACTCCCTACCGTGTTTGAACCCTTAAAAAAATCAAAAGGGGGAAACTCGTTTTGCACTCCAATTGTTCCTCTTCTTCCAATTGAATCATAAATTTCAATCCCTCTTCAAAGCTGTGATGAATTTTGGAAAGGAATTGGCATCTTCAACCACCGTTGGTAGCTAGCTTTGTCCTCCTCTTTGTTCATCTCGTGCGGTGACAACATCCTCAACCACGTGAAATCCATTCTCATCTCAACCCTTATCCAAATCAATCCTTCTTCAATCACTAATCCATTCTCATCTCACAAGAACCGTAATTGTTGTGAAATCGTTCCGCTTCAATCATTCTATCGTTTAGAGGTGATGATGTCTCGGCGGCAACTACAACGAGGAATCGACTAAAGCCTCAAACTCCATGTTGCAGGCCTCATATGAAAGCACGCCTTACTTCTCTTCGTTTCATTTTTGTTTGTGTTTTAGGATTTTTTTTTATTTCTCATTTTGAATGCAATTTCTGTTTTTCGTTTTTGATTTACAAAATAAATAAAATTCATTTGACTTTTGCTCCTTCCATTCTTCTAAGCGTTTAAATTAAAGTAAGGTTGCATGAAACAGTGATTGTCTAATTTCTATTCATTTTGATTATAATTCTTAGTTGCACTTTGGTGTGAGATCTGGCTCTAAACTTTAATTGTTTTAACAGTAAGGTTGATGATGGCACAACGCCGACGCCGAGTAATTGTGAGGAGATAAGTGTGGTATCTAGACGCTGAGAATGGTGCAGGGTTCAGAGGTCTTGAGGTGAAGAGAGAAAAAGATCACAGCCCAATCCAAGGCTAAGTAACCCACAAATTTTTTTACATTGGGAACATGTTGCGGCTGGATGGCCAATTTGGCTCACTATAGTTTGTGGGGGAAGCTCTCAGTGTTTCGAATCCATGAAAAGCTGACACCTTTGAGAGATTTGATAAGGTTCATTTCTATTAGGTACCCTGCATTTAATTTAATAGTTTGTGGGGATTTATCTAGATATGTCCATGTGGTATGAATTAAAGTTTCACTAGTGTAAATTATTAAGGATGTCAAAAGTTAAATTCTTGTTGAATTATTGTTGGATCATTCATGGTAGTATTTTGGCTCAGTGCACTTGTTTTATATTCATTTTTAGCTGGTCTTTTGGCTTATTTAGAATTGGAATGTACCATATATGATATATGATGTGTTTTTAACAACTTATTGATGTCACTAAATATTGAAGCATCTATTAGGTTTGTCAAGTCTAAAATACTAAAGTGACTGCTGCTCTTTTTGTCACTGGTTTTGTAAGCTTGCACTACAGCTTGAGTTTGCAGGATTTGGACGGTGTACTTCATTTAAAGAAAGATGGTTATGATAAAGGGGAATTATCTTCAAATTCCAGTTCAAATAGAGTTTTGTTTTGTTGGGGGTAAATCTTAATTTTTGAGGTAGTATGCTTTTGATTTTCTGATTGAATATGCAATATTCATGTTCTGTATGATTTTGGTTTCGAGCAATATTTTACCCTATCTTATTAGAAACTTCACAAATGAAATGAAATAGAAAAGTTCCTAAGTTATGAATGTTTCTTGTAGTTTAGCTTTTTCAAAGTCAAACCACATAATTTATATGATAATTCAACTCTACTACAATCTTTGGCAATTTATTGCTTTTGTATTTTTTGTTGGATAATATTGTGCAGTATATTGTCTAATATCAAATTTACAACATGATATTTTCTTTGTTGCTGCATTTCTTCTAAAACTTAAAAAGCATATTGCTAAGATAAGTGATTTCTATTTATTGTGCAGTATATTGTCTAATATCAAATTTACAACATGATATCAAAGATAAGTGATTTCTATTTATTTCTATAATGAAATTGACATACATGTTCTAGCCTATGAAGGTCTATCTACATACAAACTTTATTCTAATTTTAGTTTTTATAATATAGGTATGTACATAATTGAAGCTTGTATAATGAAATCATTAAGCATTCAATCCTTTCTAGTTACTACTCTCATTCTTAAGAAAGCGATAAGAATGAAAATGAATCTCTTAAGAAAGATAAGAATGAAAATGAATCACTTAAGAAAGTGAGAGATAGCTAGAAAAATTAATTGAAATGAAAATTAATCAGATAGATGAAACCAATGCCTATTTTTTTAATTGGAGATAATGAATATGGAATAATGATATGTGAGGACTACTAAATTCGTAGGCCACAATGGATTCTATGTAAGCTAAGTGTTATGTTACAATTAACAAGAACTTTGACAGATATTTATCCCACAAGTAATTGTTTACATACTTGTAAATTACTTCGCTAACTCGATGTGCTTACTTAACTCTTTGGTTAAATTCAACTTCATTATTTTGGTGTTATAATGTATTTTATAATTCATTGTTTTACATACCATTACATAATCAATTGATGTTGGTATCAAAAGTATTGTGTTGGTGTTATTAGTTATGTTTCATTAAATTTGAATACTAAGTGATTATTTTTCTGGTTGTTGGCAGTAAAAAAAGTTAGAAAGAGTTACCTAGCTTGTGTTATAGCTTTCAAAGAATCAGCTACATGCTACATGTAGTGAAGGTCAAATGACATTTGACATTACCTCTGATTATACACTTGTGGCATGGTTGATGATGCGCATCTAGAGGCATAGTTCAAAATCCCTATATAGCATATGCGAAGACTTTTGATCTAGTACTCTTTGCATTATATAATTTGTTGATTCTATATGCTAAGTGTCATATATATGGATGAGTTGTACAAGGAATATTTTCAAGCTCTACAATTTAATTAGTATGAGTTGGTTAAAATTATGAAGTACCTAAATAATCATTACAAGTGGCATTTGCCTAATGATGTATTTTTTAGATTTGTGAGTGATGTTATTAAAATGTGAATGATGTAATTTTACTCATACGAAGGATAACATTTTCATAGTTATTAGAATTTCTTAAAAAAAAATATAAATACTTGTTATTAGGATTTGAGTTGTATTTTGTTAAGTTCTTTTTATAATAAATACGTTGAATGACTTACCCATGTTTACAATCAGTTGTATTCGAGTTTTATTCCATTTCAAAAATAATTCCTTTTTATGATTAAAAAATAACATTTTTTTTTTATAAAGGAATGGGTATATGATAGCACTTTTTTATGAAAGTGTTATTAACGACTGGGCTTATAATATCACTTTTTAAGTTAAACGCTAGTAAGTATAGGACATGTAATGCCTTTTTCCGTGGGGTTAGTAAATCATACTAACAACTATAGCACTTTTAAAGAAAGTGCTATTAAGGGCCGGTCTTTCAATAGCACTTTAAAAGTGCTATTATAGGGGATATACAAACAATAACAAAGGATTTAATAGACAAAAAAAAGTGCTATTAAAATTATTTTTTGGCGTAGTGTGGATTCCTATGTCATGTGAATTCAAATTTATATACATGTAATTGTAAAAGTAACTAGTGGAAAGAAGTTCTTATATAGTAGTGACCAAATAATAACACAACATAGAAAGTCCATCAATTTATAACTACTATTTTAATCATTATTTCGGCTATTACTCAAATTATTATTTATTTTTTTGACTACAATTCAAACTTGAGATTCACAAAGCATTAAAAACATGACAACTTTCAATTAAAAGAAGGACATTTGAAAATCAATCATGTACGTAACAATTAGTGTAAGATTATAGGATATGTCCATTTTTCAATTGCCAAACTACTAAACAAACACCAGAAACACGTAGATCCTAAAAACAACAACAACAGTACCAAGTAGTATAGAATAGCCAATTATCACTAGAAGACAACTTCAAATAATGATGCATGAACGAGAGTTATTACTTTTTGTTTTCTAGTATAACAACTTATTGTTGTTCTTTTGTTAAAAGATATTTTTTTTTATTGTTTTTCAAAAAAACATGTAGAGTAAACAGGGGCGATTCTGTAAAAAAAATAATTAATGTAGTTGACAATTGTAAAAGGGTCTTTTAAAAAAAGACAATTGTTTTTCCTAAAAATGTCCTATAATAAGGGACAGAGGTAGTACATAATATTTATTAAGTTTAGATAATTTGAAAACAAATAACAAATAAAAAATACCAAAGAAGAAAAAAAAGTACATAATATTTGCTAAGTTCATATTATTTGAAAACAAACAACAAATTAAAAACATACTAAAATATCTCTCTTATGACATGGATGCCGAAATAATTCATCTAATTGTCAAACCATTCAACAACATTAAAATTATTTATAAATTAAATATTAACAAATCTTCTTTCATCTCCTACGAAATCTTAATGCATACATCGCTTCACCAAAGAAATTAAATTCATAATTTTTAGACAAACATTCATTTCGTATATTTTAATAACTTTTTTTTTTAGATGAAATTGCACTAATCTTCCCTAATATTTTATTAAAAGACATGTACAACCCCTTTTAGTTTTAAAACAAACACTCAGTTTTCAACTTAACCCTGTTTAACTTCCGTTAAATTTAAAAATGGTTGGTCCCAATAAAAATCTCAAATTTTGTATTTAGTTCCTTTAAAAAAATTCAACGAGTTTTTGTCCCCCAAATAATTTTCGATCATTAATTTGGTCAATGTTTTTAGTTCAACTCACAAACTTGACATATTTGAATAAATTTTCATAGAGATATTTATAATATTACAACAAATACATCTCTCGGACAAAAATGTAGATTTTTTTTGACAAAATACTCCCATTAATTAAATATGACTTTTGTAAGCATTAAAAACTTAAAAAATTATATTTAATTCATTCATTGTTAAAAAAATTAAACCTTTCAAGATGGATTTTTATAATTTACCAAGCATGATACAAAAGAAAATTCATAATTTCAAAGAATACACACGAGTTTACTTAGAAACAGAAACAAAAAACTTCCTCAAACCTTTTAGTTGTGCTAAAAACGAAACTTAAAATTTTATAGAAACCAAAAACTTACTTAACGCTTATTATTATTCTATTTAGTGAGATATTATCAAAAATATTTTTTATTGTATAAATGTCAACGAGTCTAATAGTCTATAAACTTCAAATAAAATGTTAATATGTATTTATTTTTCTTTAACTTAAAAAAATTAATTAAATCCAAGTAATCATGTTTAAACTAAAGTAGTTGATCAATGACAACGTCATATAGTGTCCGCCCCCAAAAGTGGGATAAGTATAACAAGATGACAACTATTTGATCATTTTTTGGACAGGTTATATGAACTCTGCTATAAAGTAAAAACAAACATATATATAATACAAGATTAACAAATGTCTCAAAAACTCAAGAAACATTCATAAACAAAAAACACAAGTATAAATCAAAACACTCAAACATCCACACATCTTAGGCAAAACATTGCATTCAATTTTAAATGCCAGCACAAGTTAAAGAAATAGAGAAGGTTATGAAAGCTTTCAAGTCTCTAGCCAAATTTCACAAATCTTAATTAAAACATTAAATCTAAAACAACAAAGGAAGATAAACGGAATAGGAACATAACTTGAACACAAGAAGTAAAAAGAGGAAATAATTAGAGAAACGGAGGAAGACATGTGGTATGTGAACAAAACATGAATAGAGAAAGACGATGACAACAACCTGAATTAGCGGCAACGATGGTTACTTAGACGATGACGACCGATAAAGGTGTTCGCGGATTGGATTGGTTCGGTTTTGGGAGGAAAAACCATCTAATCCAATCTTTTCGGTTTTGTTATTTGTTTATCCAATGGTTTGGTTTTAAAATCAAATCCAATCTGATCCAAAAAAATTTAGTTTGGATTGGATTGGTTTTCGGTTTTCATTATTGTATATTTTTTCCTTTCTTTTAAGAAAAAAATATTATTTTATGACATTTCATAAAAAAGTAAGGTTACGAAAAAGATGAACAGATATAAAATAAAAGCAATAAAAAACAAATAAAATAGTTTCAAAAACGTAAATTAATAATATTTTTAAAGTCAATAATTAAAGAAGAAGTCTATAGAATAGTTACATAATTTTAAATTAAATAAACATTTCACCACCAAAAAACAAATTAAATAAAAATTTATAAAACAATTCATATAATAACATATATACAAGTATAAATATTTCGGTTTGGATTGGATTGGATCGGTTTATACTATGGAAATCGAAAACCAATCCAATCGTGTTTGCATTGGATTGGATTGGACATGAATACCCCTAACGACCGATATGGTGAAAAGAGAAAAAAGATGAAGAGAAAAAGGATTCTAGGATTTGGCGATGTCACTGAGAAGATAAAAGGAGAGAAAGAGTTGGCAGATCACGTGTGAAAAGAGGGAAGATGTTGAGGTTAATTTGAAATCTCCAAAATACCTCGAAACAGTTTTAAAATCAGGGTCAATTTAGGATTTTTCTGTTAAAATATGAAAGCATACCATAATCTGTTATCCACCTCGCGACCTACTAACCACTGTAGCATCTGGAGTGACTACTAAACTGAATTGTTCTGCTACCATCATTACCATAGCGTTTTCTTGCCCCTATGTCGTTATTGACTACTCTGGTTTGAACTTAAGCTTACATAAAAATACTTAAATTGAATTTATGTAAACATGTTAAATCGAGTCTGCGTAACATATAAAATCTTGGAATTCACAAGTTGTACATGAATTAAGTTTACATTACGGGAACATACATACTTCGATTGAGTTTATGTTGCGTTAAGAGATAAATTGTACACCAGTGATCTTAGATTACATACGACGTGAAAAAAAAAGGTTCCACTTAGGCGACTTTGAGTTTTGATAGCGACCTTGTCTCTATCTCTCACAACCAAATATTTTATCCTCATTAAAATAATTTATTTTAATCATTCATCTATCATTCTCTTCCATCAAAATACACTAAAGTCACAAAACTCTAAATCACCCAAGTATTTTTTGAAAAACACACACCACAAACTAATTAAAATATCACTTACAATTTAGACATGAAGAGAAAGAAAGGAAGAGACGAAGGAGAAAATAGTTTTTTTTTTTGTTTTGTGAACAAGATATCTTATAACCAAATCTGCGAAGACTAGTTTTTTGAGTTTGATAAAACCACAATGAGTGATATGATAAAGCTTCGTTCGTTGAAATTAACGTGGATCCCACCATTTTATGTGCGATTCATTTCAAAACGTGGGATCTATATTGATTTTATCTAACGAGATGATGAGCATTATAAATAGCGCTAAGAAGAGAGCGTTGTTGGCATCCATCTTCTAGGAATTATTTTTTTTATTTTTAATTTTTTATTAAAAAGAATTTATATTAGACATTTTGTTAATTTTTTTTTCTTCAATCTGTTTCATCGATAAATCTCTGGTAGTGTAACCCAGAGACGTTTTACATGTAGAGATGGTTTACATGGAAATGAAAATACAACATTGGTGCATGTTATAAGGGAACAAAATAATATGTGTGCAGATTTTATGTCTAAGGAAGGATCACATGCAAGGTGCTTTGTTCATTGGAACTGCCCTTCGCCTGACATGAAATCCCTTATCCTCAGAGATAAGTTTGGAACTTAATTTCGTCTCTCCTCTTTTTTCTTTTTTCCTTTTTCTTTTTGCCTAGTTACTTTTTAACACTAATTTTTTTTTGTTAATTAAGGGTTATTAAGGGGGGTGTGACTAGGATGATGAGGTGCTGTAGCTAGCAGTTCTCATAAAATGGAACAGGCATTACATTGAACATTTTTTCAATCTGTTTCATCGATAAATCTCTGGTAGTGTAACCCAAAGACGACGTCGTTGAAGGCAAACTAAACGAGTTCCCAAATCTGAATCATCCATCTAACGGCATCGATCCGATCTGAGTTCGTTCTCCGACACTACGCAATCACCGAACTCCAATAACGGCGACGATGGATCCGGCGAGAACGCCGTTGGGACAAATGCTACTGGAAGAAATCACTCCGGTGGTGATGGTTCTTTCCACTCCTTCCGTTGAAGAAGCTTGCTTGAAAAACGGTTTCTCATTTCTCCAGATGCTTACTCCGTTCTGCTCTTTCAACAACATCGACGGTAATTCTTAATTCTTAACTCATCTTCGTCCGTTAAGGTTTTTGATTCGTGATTTATGCATCACATTGTTCATTTGAATCATTTTTTGCAGTTCCAGTGAGAACTGCGAGTGATCAGCCTTATCGCATTCACAAATTCAAATTGCGTCTCTTCTATGGTTCTCATGTTAAGAAGCCTGATTTGAAGGTAAACTCAATTATTTGATTATTGTTTGCTTGATTTGAGGATTTTTGTGACTATATGCGATAAATGTGTTTATATTTTAGGACTTATGATTAATAATGTGGTTGTACTTTGTATCTATACGTTTTTACCAGGTAGCTAAAGAGCAGTTGAATCAAGTTATCACTGACTCGGGGGAGAAAGTGTTTTCGGAGTTGTGCTCGGATGTGTCGGAAATCGATCATGAAACTGCAAGTAAGTGGAGTTCATTGTTTAGAATCTGTTTTCGGCCTTGCTTTATTTTAGTCTATGAAGCATTGATGCAATGCATGTATACACACATGCAGATACACGGAACACGATACCGGCAATAGTTTTAGAAAATAGAATGGACTATATTATTCACGAGACAACGGCGACTTTCTATGTAACAAAGTGTTGGGCGGTGACGAACCAACTTGATAATAAATTAAGCATTGCGGAGATAAGGATGCTGTGTTGGATGTGTGGTAAAACTAGACGAGATAGGATTATAAATGACAATGTAAGAGAGAGAGAGTTGGGGTATTATCTAGGGAAGATGGAGGAAACTAGTCTTAGGGTGTTTGTGCAAGTAGGGAGAATACCTATAGATTCTTTAGTAAGAAGAGTAGATAAGATGGAGGATAGTCAGATAACTAAAGGTAGACGATGGCCTAGAAAAACCATAAGAGAAACTATTAAGTAAGATCTAGAGATTAATGAGTTGGATCAAAATATGGTTTATGATAGAACATTATGGCGTAATTTGATCTATGTAGCCAACTCCACTTAATGGGAATGTGGGATACATCTTGGATGTTGTAGAAGTGACTACTATATGTAATTACAAGTGTCAGTGTTTGATACTTGGACACCTCTTCAATGTGAATTATTTATCAGATACTGAAGTAAATCCCAATAAATTTTTTAGAAAATAGAAGTGACTATTATTTATTGGACAATGGCGACTTTGTATGGAACAAAGTGTTGGGCGGTGATGAACCAACACAATAATAAATTAAGCATAGTTGAGATGGGGATGTGCGTTGGATGTGTGGTAAAACTAGACATGATATGATTAGAAATGACAACATTTAGAGAGAGAGAGAGAGAGTTGGGGTAGCATCTATAGTAGAAAAGTTGGTGGAAACTAGGCTTAGGTGGATTGGGCATGTAGATAGAAGACTTGTAGATTCTGTAGTAAGAGAGTAGATCAGATGGTGGATAGTCAGATCACTAGAGGTAGAGGATGACCTAAAAAAACTATAAGAGAAACTATTAAGTAAGATCTAGAGATTAATGAGTTGGATCGAAATATGGTTTATTATAGATCATTATGCACTAATTTGATCCATGTTGCCAACCCCACTTAGTGGGATAAGGCTTGGTTGTTGTAGAAGTGACTATATTATATGTAATTACAAGTGTCAGTGTTGGATACTTGGACACCTCGATGTGAAGTCTCTGAAGTGTTGGATCTATATATGTTTTAGTTAACCAAGAACTGTTGTTTGTGCTTTATACCTATTTATTCATTTGTGTATGTGTATGATTTAAGCTGCAAGCACATATGAATACATGCATATTATAAATTTGTGAGTAGTTTAGGGTTGTAATATATATATATTTTGTAATTTTTTATGTACATGCTTTTACATTGCTAAATAACTTATTTAGTTCTATTTCTACACGCATGTACACATATCATATAAATAATACCTTTTGAATTTCTTAGGCTCGGAGTTGATATGATATGAGCATGAACACAGATCTTTAGTTTGTTTAAACCTTGGGTATGATTACTGATGATATATTTTAATAATTTAATCGAACAAGCTCAAGCACATGCTAGTGCTTTGTTAGGGTTCTCACTTGTTTTGGCCCTTGAATGAGCTCTAAAATTTATGTTTGTGTGGTGAAAAGGCAGTTGATGTTCTCTCATTGATTGAGATTTGGTTTGATTGACGAAAATACCTTTGTAGGCTCTGAAGACAGAGATACTCCATCTTGGTTTCAGTTTTTCAATAAAGAGCTTGTCCGCATGGCTTCCTTTTCAGACCATGAAGCTTTTGACCATCCCGTGGCTTGTAAGATTTTCGCATTAGTTCTTTTTCTCTGTCATTCTGTAAAATTTTATCTTACAATTTTTCTAGTCTCAGTAGATAATTTGCTATTGATATTTTCATCTATTTTCCTTCTTCAGAATGGCATCTTTTCAGATATAATCATCTCTCTACTGAAATTAACTTGCAGGTCTTTTAGCTGTTTCTTCAAAAGATGAACATCCAATGAGCAGATTTGTTGATCTTTTTAATACCAACAAACTTCCATCCCTTCTAAAAGACGGTGCAATGGATCCAAAGATTTTAAAGCATTACTTGTTGGTGCACGACAATCAAGATGGCGCCGCAGACAGGTATGAATGTTCTGCCATTCTTGTTTAGAGAAACTATTTGTACATAGACACATCACAGATGTGAGATCATATTGGCTGCCATTAACAGATACTCTTCTAATTTGTGACTTCATATCCTAAAAAAGATACTGCTCTTTTGAACTTTATATATACTTTATGCCTTTCTGAGAGATTTATACATGTTGGGATGGGGGATCTTTGTTTTGGTGGTTAGTGAAGATTACTTAGGTCTGACAAGCTTTTTTCGGAAAGGCCTTTTATTGGAAATGAACGAGCATATTTCAGGAGGTGGACTGGGGAGCACTTTTCATGTTGATGCATAAATTTATGAGAAGTTTCAACTTCAGATACTTATGGAAAGATATCTTTTTAATCTTTCTTCCATATTATTTTGCATTCTCCTAAGCATGAGAGATTCCTTTTAGATAAACTGACATGGGAATAAAAGCTGTCTCTAAAGTTTTTTGTGCGGACGTTGGTATTAATAGGATACAAATGACCTTTTGCAAGTTCACATGCTTCACATTGCTATCTTTTGATATGTGGGTTCTCAATCATGTGCTGCTTTTGCTTTGCAAGGCAGCCAACTTTTTTTTGGAACAATTTGTATGGGGTTCTTGGAGAATAACGGGTCTGTCTTAATCAAGCAAATTTTCTGTAGGTTATATTTGAAAGTTATAGCAATAAGGAGGGAAAGTTTCCACTTACGTTGTGTATTTATTTAGTTGGATATTGTCTGCATATGGGACTCATACTCCCATTTAAATAGGATTGTGTATATGGCCCTTTTTTGATGTCTACCAATTGTTACTTTGGAGGATTTTCCCTTCAGACTTATTAAGAGATTTGGCAGATCTGCTGTATTCTTAGCTTTTTAACCTTTGATGTTCTTTGCTTTTTCTGACCTGGAGGATTCCTTGCCATCATTATAAGTTATAACATTACTCTCTGTCCCTTCTTTCTAAAAATATTCTTTTACGGAAAAAAGGAACTCCATATTGACATGGAAAACTAAAACTTCAAATGCATTCAGTTTGATAGTTTCCTTATTTCATTTTTAACTAGTAACTAATAAGTTACCCGTGCTTGGGAAATGAGAAGGCACTGGTCTCAACTCTCTTGCTTTTCTGTTTTGTCCTTACTACACCAACATTTTGTCTACTTTGAAAATCTACACAGTTTTCATTTGGAAGGAAGGTCATGATGTACAACATTGTATTGGAATTAATGTGAAAACAGGTCTTCAATCTCAGCACTGTGTCAAAATAATTTCAAACTTCAAAACCAGTCTCATTCTCTTAGAATGAAGACTGAAAATGAAAATTGTTTTCTGCAAAAATGATTTAAAGAATGAAAACACGATAGTTGTTTTCTGGAATCCAATGCAACTTTGGGCATTATTCATTTTTTACATGGAGATAGATTAATTAGCTTTCTGCAGTGTTAGCCTTGTTTGAGTTCCTTCTTCTTCTTTAGCAGAGCAAGTAAAATATTAACAGAAATGAGGAGTACATTTGGTACAAGTGACTGTTCGTTGCTTTCTATTAATTCTTCGCTAGATGCTCCAATCAAGCATCAAAATAATCCTTGGGCTTCACAAGTAAGTTTGTTTGTAGATCTTGTAATTTGTTATTTTCTTTTTCCCTTTTTAATGAAAAATCGATTATTTGCTTCATCTTCCTGGCCTCGTGCTTATTTTAGGTTACCTTTTGGAACCTGTATTCATGCAAATTTGTTCCATTTATGTGGAAATATGCAATTAATGCATTTGTCTCCTGAAACTTGTGACAGGCATGTGATGCCTCACCTAATCAAGATCTTGGTTGCTTTCTTAATGTTGACGATATCAATGAGGTATTTTCTCAACAACGATTCGATTTAATATATAGGATTTATGTTTAAATTGCAGATGTATTTCACTACCTCATTTTTATTTCCCTGTAGATCAAAGATATAATGCAAAATTTATCATCTAAGCACATCATTCCTAACATGGAGCAAAAAATTCGTGTGCTCAATCAACAGGTCATATTTGATTGTTTGAATTTGTTATCAGAGACCCAACATCTTATTTTGACATTTATATTCTGATTTCCTTTTACCTTGTTTCTTTAATATTACGTTGTGTTTAGGTTTCTGCCACACGTAAAGGTTTTAAAAACCAAATAAAGAATTTATGGTGGAGAAAAGGGAAAGAAGACGTTGTAGATTCTCTCAATGGTCCTACGTATGTCACCCCATAAATTCCTATCTTATGATGGAAAGTACATTGATGCTATGTATGTATCAGATATCTTGCCTTTTTCTAATATCTTTTTGGTTTCATTGTTGAAGGTATAACTTTAACTCAATTGAATCCCAGATTCGAGTTTTGGGTGACTATGCTTTCATGTTACGAGATTATGAACTTGCCTTGTCAAATTATCGCCTAATTTCAACAGATTACAAGATTGACAAAGCCTGGAAGCGTTATGCTGGTGTGCAGGTAATTTTACTTTGCCTAGGTTTTCGTTAGATTAGGATTTTCTGTAAATAAGTAGTGGTAGGGTGTTAAATTAGAATCATTTTTTTCCCCGAAATAAGAAATAACTTGCCTATATAGAGCTCTTTCGGAAAAACGGTTTTGTTAGAAGATATATGAAAATATCTTGTAATATTTTCATATTATCCTAGAGTTTCTTAGATTATCTATCTCTTAAGATTAATTTATTATTTTAAATATCTTAGACTATCTCTGAAGAATTAGTTTCTATATTTCTTTTTTATTATCACAAGTTGTTTCTCTTAGGATAAACAAAGGGGTTAGAGTTGTTAGGATTAGTTGGGTGTTGGTTAGTTAGATGGTATATCCTGTATAATAGGGGAAATAAGGAGACAAAGAGTTCTGTACTTTTGACAGTTTACGTGGAAGAATTAATCATTTGTGAGGGGGAAACCCTTGAATCAGAGACCTCTTTCATATTCTCATTCATTCGAAATGATTTTTTTTTTCAAAGGCAAATTTACTTTTGTTTTTATTCTCCAAGACCAAATTTATACACTTCCTGATAATGAAATACTCTGAAAATGCATCACTATTGGCCTCTCCCATATTTATTTTTCAGGAAATGATGGGACTTACATACTTCATGTTGGATCAATCAAGAAAAGAAGCTGAATATTGCATGGAAAATGCTTTTAACACATATTTAGTATGTATGGTTTATTTTGGATCATGAGAAAGATTTTTGTTTTTCAAGATGCTCTGTTATTGCTATATTACTTTCATGTTTTTTTTTTATTTTTAAAATTAATAAACTTTGACTTAATATGTCCAGAAACTTGGATTATTGGGTCAGCAAAATGCTACACGATGTGGTCTGTGGTGGATAGAAATGTTGAAGGCACGAGACCTATATAAGGAGGCAGCTACGGTTTACTTTCGTATTTGTGGTGAGGTAGTGCTTTTTTTAAAAAGTAAAATATAATAATGCCAATTTGGATTATTATGCTCTGTTGTTGACCAATTCCTTTCCTTAGGATATCCTACATTCTGCTGTGATGCTTGAACAAGCATCATACTGTTATTTGTTGTCTAAGCCCTCCATGTCACGCAAATATGGATTTCATCTAGTTCTTTCCGGTGAGCAGTATAAAAAGTGTGATCAGGTATTGGACTGTCAACATTTCCCCCCTACTTAATTAATGCGTTGCTTTTTCTTATTAATTTTCTGACCTTGGCATTGCTATGTTCAGATCAAACATGCAATTCGAACATACAGAAGTGCTCTTTTTGTTTTTAAAGGAACTACTTGGAGTTATATCAATGATCATGTTCATTTCCATATAGGACAGTAAGTTAGACTTGGTTCAGAATATATTGTGATTGTTATATACAAAAGCATGTCGGTTATATAATGATCATGATCAAGTTCTTTGAAGTTTGTTAATTAATATATATTTTTTAGGTGGTATGCTTCTCTTGGGATGTATGATGTTGCTGTCAAGCATATGACGGAAATCCTGGCTTGTAGTCACCAGTCCAAGACGACACAAGAATTATTCCTGGGTGACTTTCTTCAAGTTGTGGAGGTAATGGTCCCTCTACTTGATTTCCAGATTCGTATGTTTAGAACCTGATTTGTATTATATGTTTCTGAACTAGCATTGACTGGATTTGTTTTAATTATTGGAATAGTTTTAAGTGTTAATATCTATGTTGATGCTGAGTTCTTTTAAAAAAATCTATGTTGATGCTGAGTTGGACAGTATGTAATTAATTTTACACCTGTCTACAGAAAACAGGGCGGACATTTGAGGTAACAAAACTTCAATTGCCTGTGATCAATATCTCTTCGCTCAAGGTCATCTATGAAGATCACCGAACTTTTGGATCACCTTCAGCTGTAAGTTGATCTCAGTTCTGTGTTTCCCCAATTTTCTGGGTATTTTGGATTTTATTCTTTAAAATGTTTTCCTCTTTCTATTTAGTTAGCCTTTGACACTGTTTAGCAGACTTATTATTTGCTAGTTAGGCACGGGAACAGCTTATACTTTATGTTAAATCTGTATAGGTTTGGTTGGCACTTAAATATTAATGAATATTAGATAAGGTTTTTTTTTAATTTGCTTGGATGAAACACACACTCAGCCGGCTGATGTCTGTACTTCGATTACATCAGGATTATAAATATAATAAATTCTGAACAATTAGGCTAATTCTATTCCCTAAGATACAAGGAATATTCAATATATTCTACATTTATAAAACGAACTAAAGTACTTGGAAAGTTGAATAATTTATTAAGAGATGTTATTTCCTACATTGGCATATTATACATCATCTGCTAGGAATTTTTTTTCCCTATTCCCATTCACTTCAAGCTTTTCACTCTATTGCTCTAAATATCTTATGAGCTATATATACGATACATGTAAGCACCTTGAGTTCATGTTGGTATCAGGGGATCCCGTATTATACATCATCTGCTAGGAATTTTCTTTTCCTCTTCCCAATCACTTCAAGCCTGTAACTCTCTTTTTGAGAGATCTGTCACTCTCGCTCTAAATATCTTACTGAGTGGACCACATATGGCTAACTATTTTCAATCTGTAACATCATTTTTCAAACCCAAGCTACTGCATGACATATTTTTTTCAAACAACACCTTTTTATACCATGTGGACTGTTGAAAACCCTTTTGTGGCACACATCTATTCATTCACATGAGATGATGGTAGGTATCACGTATTAGAGTTGAGAGAGAAATAGCAAACATTTCTCAACTGTTTTTGTTATTGAATAACACTAACTGAGACAGCCGCACTAACACTAACTAACTGATACAATGTGGTTAACTAAAAGTTTGAAATAACTATTACACATATCAAGTATCAGTATGTAAATCCCCAGTAAGGTGATTACTAGCAAAGAATAGAAATTGCGCTTTTTTTTATGTGGTTTGCAATGGAACTTCAGGGATTTCTTCTTATCTTAATATTTGCGTTAGAATTTTTAAATGTTCATTAGAAGTAAAATGAGAAAGCTAAAATATAATATTTGCGTTAGAACTTTTCAACTTCCAATGAATTCTGTTGCACATAAGTTTAAAATTAGTAAATGGCTGTAGTTTGATTATGATAGTGTGAAGTGTCACTTCAGGTTAACACTAAAGAAAGCTTGTGGCATTCTTTAGAGGAAGACATGATACCATCATTTACTGCTGCCAAGAGTAATTGGTTGGAGTTGCAATCAAAGCTTATCTTAAAAAAGAACACTCAATCAAATGTTTGTGTTACTGGAGGTATGCCATATGATTTCGTCTGAAGTTGGTAATGATTCATTATATATATGATTTTGTTTCACTTTGATATCTGCCTGATATTTTTACTCCCGATATCAGATAATAATGTTATTCTCTCCTGACATTTTAGAGAGATAATAAGGAGGGATGTTATTTTAAAAGCCATAATAAAACATTGGTAAGGATCAGTGTTTTAAAAACCGGACCGGACTGGCCGGTCGGACCGGGAACCGGTGGTATGTCCGAGTCGGTTTGCATGTTGGATCGGACATGTAATTGAACCGGAGAAAACCGGCGTGACTCGGCCAAAACCGGGAAAACCGGTGACTCATCTGGTTTTGTGAACCGCTTCGGTTCAATGTGTGTTATTTTCTTTTTTAGAGAAAAATAAAAACAGAGAGAAAGAAAAGTGAAATGTCTTTCGATTGGGCAACCATGAACACAGTGTTGAAGAGATTTTTACATGGTATTAGAAAGTTTGAGCTTTGAGGGAAGGAAGGTGTAGCAGACTATGATTGAAAACTTTAATGAAGAAAATTAAAAAGGAGATGTAGATCTGATTAGAGAGAAGATAGTGAAAAGATGAGAGAAAGATGATAAGAGGGAGGCAGATCTGGTTAGAGAGATGAAAGTGATAATGATAGTAGGTGATGGAGGCGCAGCTTAACATGTTAAGAAAGTAGGGTTTTGGTTATGGCCTTTTCATTTCTTCTTTTTAATTGCTATCATTTATTTTAGATATAATACACTAGTAACTTCCTCGCCTTTTTTTAAAATAGTAGCTTGGTTGCCTTTTTATTTAATTGGCATTTAGCAATGGGTGACATTGTGGTTGGTGACATTGGCCAACCACAATATCACAAGTGTATAAAGAAACAAAATAATATTGTGAAAGAGAAAGAAGAAAGACACTTGTGATATTGTGGTTGGCCAATGTCACAATGTCACCAACCACAATGTCACCCAAGTGCTACCCATTTTAAAAATTATACTTTACACAAATATTTATTTTTAATTTAGAATTTTAAATATAAAAAATATGTTAGAAGTATTTGGGATAAATAATGTTGGAAAATTTATATATATCATAAAGTAATTTGACATGAATACGATCGAGTCATCCGGTTTAATTTAATTTAACACAAAGCCAAACTTTATATAGACCGGGTCATTTGACCGAGTTTTCCGGCTCAATCCGATTCTGTCATGCGGTTCAACCATTGACCCAATGGTTCGACCAACGAACTAGTGACCCAGTACTATCCCCGAGTCGATGTCCGGTCCGGTTTTTAAAACTATGGTAAGGATGGATGACTGTATAGTGTATAGTCCAATAGCTAGAGAGATCAAGGAAAATCATAGGCCAAACCATACTGAGAGAGATTTAGTGGAATATTATCTATCTCTGGACTTAATACTTGATATGATGTTATGGCATCATTCCATGCAATCAACTTCACCTGGTGTGAAAAGACTGGTTGTATGATTAAGACACATGGTAGTTATTTTTTTGCAACTTTGGGATCTACATTAGACCCTTAGGAGTGTGTGTGTGGAGTGGAAATGACACTATGGAACTTTTGGCATACAATTACGGTAATTATATATTATAAACATCAAATAATTCACATATTTTATTATTTTATTACTCAAATTCTTTATAGTAGAAGAGGAATGGATTGGGGCAAAATCATTGATGTTGTTCCTCTAGGAAATTAAATCACACTTGTCAGTTTATGTTTTGACCTATTTTCACTCGAAAGTTATTAGAAATTTTAATAACTATTGGACTTTCTTGTGTAAGTTTTGTTGATATCTGTGTAAAGCGAAAATACGAAACAGAATTGGGCAAAAGGAATTTTGACCTGACCAGGAATACATTCATTATGACATCATTGTAGTTTTTTTTACATAATAATTTGATTTAATGAATCCGCCCAAGAAGCTTACTTTTTTTTTGGTTCATGTTATGCATTACTGGTGCATTGCACTATTTACAGAAGCTGTGAAGGTTAATATTGAATTCATAAACCCTCTGCAAATCACGATTCCGGTATCTGGTGTTACACTTATATGCAAACATTCTACTAGTACTGATGAACTTACATCAGGTAAGCTACGAGTTTCTGCTAATGCCTTCTACCCTTTTTTTATTGCTTTCTTCATTTTTTTGTATCTATTAATTAATATTTAATATCAGTAGCCTTCTTCTGGTTGGTAATTGTTTGTCGTGGATACCACAGATGAAAAAGAGTCAAGTGTGAAGACTGATAATGAAGTTGATCACTTCAAGGATATGAGCTTATACAATTCCTCATTTTTGGTATCTGAGGTTGATTTCTCATTACGAGGTGGCGAAACTACCACGGTGAGTTTGTTCTAGAGCTGAATTTCATTACAAGAGACCCTGTCTTGACTAAAATATGAAAATTGAGCTGTATTATATTTGTGGGTAACGACGAGCTTCTATCCCAACGTTTAACTAGCAATATGTAGATTGTGTGTTCTGTGAAAATTCATGAAATATCACATTTCTATCTTAATTTTATGCATATCTTCAATTATATTGAAGCTTGAGTAGAATGACATTGGACTCCGAGTCCTGCAAGATGCAGACAATTCACATTTCTAGTTAATTGGAAATGGAGCTCATGGATATGATTTCTCTTTCATTCAGATCTTCCTCCCTTATGGAGAAAAACAAAATTGTTGATTTTTTGTCTGGTAAAAATTGAGTTTAAACACCAGTGTTTTTTTTTTTTTTTTTTTTTTTAATTCGGGTTAGTCTTAAATCAACCTCAAACACCAGGTAATGATTCCTCTTGCTTTAGGAGGACTGATTTGGTTATATGTTTGGCCGATGTGGAATCTCAACACATCCCACTTATGCCTAGGACTAGTTATATAAAGGGTAAGCTTTACAGCACTGGATATATGCAGGCAGCTCAAAAATAGATTTAGAATAGACCTAAATACTATATTAGTATTTGAGCTAGGACATATTTAATCCCAGAAGCTAGTTCAAAGGGTTGGGGATTATCTATATGTATAAGAATTACTTTGCCATATCTTTGAAGTGTTTAAGTTGAGAGAGAATTTGTGAAAGAGATTCTCTTGAAAATTTTCTATATCATTTAATTTCTGAAGTCTTAAGTTTTGAGCCTTCTATTTATACAATCACGAACCAATTCACTGAACTGGGAGAGCTGTCCTCACAAAGTGAAGCTAATAGAATACAAATGGCAGCTGTCCTAACAGTCATAACCAACTAACAAACCAATCAAAGAGGGAGTGTTTGGACTACTATATAATCATTTACCCACAAACTCAGGGTAGAGACTGAATCTGGGAAGGACTAAGTATCATGTGTCTGTCCCCGAGAGTGCAGAAGTTAAGTTTGAACAATGGTTTGGTGAGGAAAGTATTCTGAAAATATTATTGAACGATTCTAATGTACAAGCTCTAATCTGAATATATAGGTTGGCCCTTTTAAATGTTAATCAAGAAATACAAGATACAATTCTCCATATTTACAACATAAATATTCTTGTACAATTCTTTCAATTATAGTTTTTGCACATACAAACAAAAACTCACACTTGATCGTTACTTTTTGTTGTACTATGATTGACACTTGGGAACACAAGATAGGTCTAGGATCGGAATGCGTGCAATCGAGAGAAAATGGGGTTGTCCTATTAGGAAAAAGATGATAGAATCGAATCTTGGGTGGTGTGAGGATGATCATATGAGATAATAATAACAGTAGAAGCCTGAGTAACATGAGTAGATTGAGAGTAGTGTAATACTTGGATTTAAATGATTTGTTTATGGACATAATTTACAATATGACATTATAGCTCTGTTTGATCCATATATTTGAACACTCCTTGTAAGAAAAGGCTTTTGTTGTTGTAATTTTAAATTATCATATTTGCAAAATTGATTTTGTCTAGCACCTGATTGCCAGGTTCAACTATCAGTGACTCCCAAGGATGTAGGTACTCTTGAAATTCTTGGTGTTCGATGGAAACTATCAGGCACTATAGTTGGCTTTCACAACTTTGAGTTGAACCACCCAAAGAAGAGTATTGTAAAAGGAAGAAGGAAAGCAAAGCAGTTGCCTAATGAGAAATTTAAATTTATAGTGATCAAGGTGTGTGCTTGTCTCCTCCTTTTCAATTTTCTCTCTCCTCCCTCTTATATTCTTGGAAAATTATTTTGAAGTATTATTCAATTCTGTAAAGAGTACAAGAGCTAATCTGAATATATAGACTAATCTCTAACTTTTGGTTTTGATTAATGAGCCTAATACAAAAATCCCAGTAATTACATAATAAACATAATAAGTGTCTACAACAATAATTACATATTTACAACAGATTCCTCTTGTATCTATACTAAAGCAACTTTTTTTAAAATCCCAGAGCATACCCAAGATTCAAGGTTCCATTCACTCTTTACCTGGAAAGGCATATGCTGGAGATTTGCGGCAACTTATGCTGGATTTGAGGAATCCGTCAGAGTTTCCTGTTAAGGTACTGTATCTGGAGTTAAGTTGCATTTTTTTCTTATGAGTGCACACGTATTTACATGTCAACTTGAGTATAGATGCCAGGGAGTCAAAATAGTTTTATACCAACAAAGTGTACATCATTATTATTGAGAAAAACCTAAGTCCCATATAGGATAAATATAAGGCCTGAAATGAGTTTATAAAGTGCGGCACTCCTCACCTTACCAACCGCATTTGTAAGGATGAGTTAGGCCCAATATAAAAACCTAATAATTATTTCAGAAGATGAGCTAGGGGAAGAAGATGGACACTGCAGACATATTTTGAGAGACCAGTAACATGGACATTGTCAGCAAACCACTTTCAACATTGAGGATGAGGTTGCAATTGAAGGGCGTAATATGTTTTTTGGAGTAAAAGGATTGAATAAATTGTTTGCAACATATTCCTGGCCCCTCAAAACCGATTTTAGTGGAAACACGACATCTCTTGGAAAGGATTATTTCTCCATTTGCAGTGAAAAGCATCTGAAACAAACACACACACTTAAGTAGTTAGGATAGTTAGTTAGAGGGGGTATGAATTAGATAAGTAGGAGAAATCGGGATTGATAGATTCATTCTGTGAATTTGATGGCTTAGGAAAGAAGAAATCATCTGTGAAGGGGGAATGCGTGGAGGAGAGAACTCCGTTTTTTAATCAATAATTCTATAAAATTGTTATATTTTTTGGTCATTTGTTGCTATCAAAACACCGTTTCTCCTCTGGGAGAACCAGAGTTGTCGGGTTACCTGTATTTAGCTGGAACAGGTGCATGGTGTGACCGAGACAGATGTAGTCTGCTTTCAAACTTCCTTGTATTGAGTTGAACTTGCTTTCTTCCTGCTTTTTCTTGCATGCTAACACTTGTTCGTTTGTTTTGGCAGAATCTAAAGATGAAGATAAGCCACCCTAGATTCTTGATTATTGGGAATCAAGAAAATGTGAAATTAGAGTTTCCTGGTTGCTTAACAAAAAAGATAGATTCAGTGCAAAGTGATGCACATGCTAGTCCTAATGTCATGTCTGAAACAGTCTTTTCGTTTCCAGTGGTCAGTATTGAATCTTTTCCAAGGAAGCTGTGTATTATTACTTGGCGTCTGCTAATGTGTCTGCTAATGTGTTGTTCACGTGAATTACACTTTGTTTCAGGACACTTCAATTCAAGGTGAAACACCCTTATTGTGGCCTCTTTGGTTTAGGGCTGCTGTTCCGGGTGATATTTCTCTCTATATGAGCATTTATTATGAGATTGAAGATATATCAAGTGTCATAAGATATCGCACTCTTCGCTTGCATTACAATGTGCAGGTTAGTATAACGTGTACTGAAATTGAAACATTTTGGGCTTCACTAGTTTTTATTTCCCCTCATTATACTGTTATTTTAAACTATACGGTGCTATAAAAAATTGAATCATTATATTTAGTGATTTTTTGTTTCATTATGAATATAAAAGAATGTCTGTTAAATGACTTGTTTTCATCTTTACAAGTTATATACCTTGTTAATTCTCAAGTGCCAAATTTGGTGGTTGCAGGTATTACCTTCATTAGATGTCTCATTTCAAATCAGTCCTTCTCGATTAAGAATACAAGATTTTTTAGTTCGATTGGATGTTGTTAACAAGACAAGCTCAGAAAGTTTCCAAGTTTATCAGTTGTCATCTATTGGGCATCACTGGGAAATATCATTACTTCAACCTCCTGATACAATTTTCCCTTCGCAAACGTTGATGGCTGGTCAAGCCATATCATGTTTCTTCACATTGAAGGTTGGTTGGTGCTGTAATTTTTTATTTTGTGAAAAGGCTTTATTTGATCCATGTAGCCTAGCACACCTAGTGAAACTGCATATTAATATTTCAGAATCTGTATCTTCAAATGCTTAGTCATTTGAGGTTGTTTGTTTTCTGTTGACTTGATTTTTCTTGTAAACCATTCAGTAGCATTATATTATATATCCGACATTTATGTGTATTTATATTCATGATGAGCTGGTACCTAAAATTTGATATCAAGTTTATGCGACTGCTTTGCCGGACATGATGATTATTGTGGGCTAAATTAAGGTATTGTTTACCCTCAGAATTCAAGGAGATCATTGACATCGGAATACAACATGTCTACCATACCTGTCGGAAGTGATGTGTTATTGGTTCCTCAACGCAGTCAGGATTTGGTTTACAATACAAACAATGTACCTTTGGTCAATTTCCACTATTATGAAAGATTGCAGCAGAAAGTGACACATGAGGTAGATTTTTTAATTTTTTTTAATAATGTCCAAATTTGTTTCTTCTGAATTTTGTATCATCGTTTATGGTATGTATGGTTGAGTAGGTGAAAGTAGAACTAGTCATAATTTGAAAATGAATTTTACTGAGACCAGAATGTGGATGATTTTATTTTTTACCTCATACTGTTTTTGGGTAGTAACTGATGGTCTCTTTAAATTTTTTCCACAAACACAACAAAACTCCGGTTTACCATAACCATTTTCTCTTAAAGACCGGACTGCGCCCATCTTTAAGCGATTATTCTCGTGCATACTTTTACTTTGGGATATGATTGTATTTTTAGCTTCTCTTTGGTTTTGGTAAAAAAAGAAAAGCTTCTCTTTGGTTCCGTGCCCATGGTTGCTCCAAGGTTATTATCGTATCTGATATGCAAAGGGATTGGATTGACCTGCTGGTCTCTTTGGTTTTGTACTCATGGTTGCTCCATGTTTTTTTTCTTTTCTTTCTCATCTGTAGGATATTTTATCATCTCCTTATTGTACCTCTTCTGTTTAATATTTTTTCAGCATCAAAAGATAATTATTCTTTTAAAATCAGTAATTTAGGAATTTTATACATTATACGAGTGCAATATAAAAGTTTGAATATGATACCGAATTGCATCCTATAACTAATGATTAATTGTGTGATATGTCATAGGATTTTAAAACTGGTTAGAATAGAAATACACTATTTAACTTAGCAGATTGCTCATTGTCAATTTCTCTGTTGCTCATTGTCATCAAAAGATAAACTTGATCCTTAAAGATTTCAATGCTTTCATTTGTATATTTCTGGTTATTAAGCTTTCTTTTATCTTCAGTTTTTACTTTACATGCTACGTTTCTCTTGGTAAATTTCTTAGTAATCATAATATGAGCAAGAACATTTATAACCAAACTTTATATAATCAAAGTTTTGATTTGCATATGTATTTCTTATCTAGATTGATTTATTATTGCATTATTACTTGTTTTCTTTTTTGTTGGTTAGCTAACTAGTCAGCTAGATTATGAGAAGATTTAATTTTTAAAGAAAATGTCACAATTTTTTTAAATTTCCATCAACTGGCTCAATAATCTAAGAGTTTTAAAGACAGATTTTTGTTTTCCTGCATCGTGGTAGAGCATGTGTTTGATAAAATACTTCATTGTTTTCCTTTTCCAATTACTGACCTGAGTTTAATATTTGTAGGATCTTGGTGACTTAAATACCGTTGATTTTGTGTTGATCTCTCGGCCTCTCAGCAGTAGCATCAATCCCGGTTTATCTGATCCGCCTCATGTTATGTCTCACCATACGTGTCACTTAAGGCATGGTTCATATTCTGATTTTAATTTTGATAGATTTTATATATTTGTTTTTGTTATTATTACATGACTTTATGGGGGGTTTATATTAATCTTTTTCTTTCTTTTGATAGTACTGCTAGCACGGGCCCCATTTCATGGCTAGTGGATGGACCTCAAACATTGCATCATGACTTCTCTGCATCCTTCTGTGAAATAAATCTAAAGATGCATCTTTACAATTCATCCGACACCACTGCTTTTGTATGCATTGACACCATAGATTTTGATGGTAATGGTGGACATATGAACAGTGCGAACGCGGTTCAATCAGTAACTCCTGATAACCAAGCAGGGTGGCATGATGTCACACCAGCGACTGAACTCAAAGTAACGCCAAATGCTCCTGAAACCCAACCAGGAAAGGCAATATCTTTGGACAGTGTTTCCCCATACATTTGGTCTGGATCTAGCTCGACCAATATCAACCTGGAGCCCTTGTCCTCGGCAGAAGTTCCTCTTCAGATTTGTGTCTTCTCTCCAGGGACGTATAACCTGTCAAATTATGTTTTGAATTGGAAACTTCCATCTCAAGGTCTAGGAGCTAGTGATGAAACGAGGGAGCATTCGGGCAAGTGCCAGGGCTATAAATACTATTTGACTGTGCTCCAGGCCACTTGAGAAGTTGGTCAATGTTTTCATGCTACTATTTTTGAGTTGATTGTAACTTTGGGCTGTATATATATACGTTCCATGAATTATTAAACGCCAACAGGATCATGGAATGATGTAAAAATAATGATGGTGAAAAGGCACGATTCATCAAACTGCCCAGCTGTTTTGGACTGGCCGAGTTTGAGAGAGGGGAAGTCATGAGCAAGCAATTTCTGTACGGTTCGCCTTTAACCAAGGATGGAATGTCATTCTTACCTCATTGGAGTGAGCAGTCCAAGAATTGGTCAGATCAATCTTTTCCGTAATGCCATTGGTTCTTTCTGTTTTTTCATGTATGGTAGATGGCAGTTAATAGTGTTATAGTTTTGAAGACTCTTGCAGGGTTGAAAGACAGGAAGGGAGGGATACTGTGTATAAGTTTAGTTGAGAAATATACGGTATAATTTGATTAAACAAACAGTCAAACGTTATTGTTAAAATAATGATTAAACTCGAGAGAAATACATGTGTTATCTTTAAACTAAAATCAAGTGTCAACACAGTTGCACTAGTCGTGTGTGCTCAAAATATGCTTAGGAGGGTTATTATGACTACTTGTTACACATTCATGAACCAAAATGACAATTATTTTTTTTTGTTGATATGTTAATCTGATATAAGCTGAATAGTCCACTCGCCTCATGTTACAAGTATGAAATCGAAAATTTGGTACTTCATCATTAGAATAGTAGATTGGTATTCCCGTGTAAGAATAATCAAATCTAATATTGCTAAAATACCATTTTCTAACTTCGGCAGTCTCCATAATCCAACTATAATATTATTTCGAGTAACATCAGGTTTAGAGTAAACCTTGAGGCTCACAGAACGCTAACATCTATCAAAAAGGTGGTTACGCCTACAACAAGAGTTGAACCTACGTCTTTGCGGGATATGAGTCAGCTTCTTATCAACTGCACCAACTTTCACTGACCTCTGTTGTTTCAATGAGAGTTGATCCAGTTAAAATTATATCTATCAAGCACATTTTTTACTAAGCACATTAAAGACTATAAATTTGGAAATCAACCAGCTTATACGTGATTACAAATTCTAATTCCAGATCCTTTTGAAATCTCTCGTGAAGAAGGAAAAAAAGTTTCCATGAAGTGATGAATATAACTGGTTCTTTGTTCTCCTCGTATTTGTGTTTGAAGATCTAAGCAGAGGGCACTTGTCATCAACTTAAATGAAACTTACGTTCCACCATTAAACTTGATTGTTTCCTTTGGCATACATGTTGGCTAAAGGAATGACACTGAAGAAAAAATATTGTGGTTTTTTTAATAAATGTGTTGGCACTCATAAATTCAGTTGTCAGCTCAAATCAACACATACTTGAGAATATAGATAAGTTGATTGTGCAGAGCCAAACATAAAAGAATTTGAACTCCGTGGTTATTTTATGATGGGTTAAATATATTTTTAGTGTTGTACCAAAAAAAAATATATATATTTTTAGTGTATACAAAATCATAAACTTTTAAGTTTTATTCATTGTTAGTTCTTATTTGCATTTTATAGGAACTATTTTGGAGGACTAATAACATCCATTTTTTATATAAAGTTTTTAAAATATGAACTATTCTTACAAACTACAATATTATGTAGAATTATAATTATCATTAAAATTTTATAAGGATTAAACTTGAAAACTTGTAATTTTGTTAGTAATAAAAACATATTTTAACCCTTTTTATCAACTGCTACTGAGTTATGCCGTTGTTGTGAAACCATAGGAACTAGAAAGCTACTTTGTCTTCAGGAGGTACACTACACATTTTAAACCGCCGACAGCAACACATCTTTGGTCTCAATCTCAATCGTAGATTCATATTAAGAATAATATTAGTAATTAATACTACTAAATTAGGTAAAAAAATTAATTAAGTACTAGATAAAAAGCCATTATCTTATGTAATGTAAGTAGCTTTTTCTTCCATCTGTTTCGCGGGTGCTTCCTCGGTACTTTTTTTTTCTTTCTTAAGTTAGAAGAATAAAGAGAAGAAACAAAGGGGTAAACTACATTTCCCCCCTCTTTTTTACTTTAAAAGCTACACTATGTATTGTAATTTAATTTATACGAACTTTGTAAGAGTTTAAAGGACTAATGTTGACACTCTGTATTGTTTTTTACACAATCATACAATCAGATTTAACATTATGTCATTTTATTATATTATTTATCAAAATTTATCAACAAACTTCTATCTGTGGAGATTTAATTGAATGATTGTGTAAAAATTAAAAGATCAATGAAATCCGGAAACTTAATATGAGTGCAGATGTAATACGATAAAACTATGTAAATTTTGTTAAAATTAAGGAGACTATACAACCTAGATATCCTAACAAATTTCATTTAATTATAATTATCATAATTTATAAAAAAAAAATATTTTGACCAAAACACATTTTTTTAAGGAGACCAAACCACAAATTGCAGAGTTTTCATTTAACCATAATATATTTTAGCTGCTATGTTAGGATATCAATAAAACAATTATTAAGAGAACTTAAAACAAGTCCTAGTTTTTTCTTTTCTTGGTTAAAAAAAAGTTCAAAACAAGCCTTAGCTCTATGCAATAACAAAAATTCAAAAGCATTTCTAAAAAATAATTGTTTAATGCTAATTATAACTCAACATCTTCTCCACGTTACTGTTATAAAAAAAAACACAACTTCTAAGTTTGATTAATCAAGAGACGATGTTGCCAATGCAAAAATCCACCACCATCTTCGAATGGATCGTGTACATGTGGCATATCTCATATGCATTAGATGAAACATTTTTTTTAAATAAATAAATAATCCTGATACTTTTAGGATACATATAATGAAATTTGAAGGCCTAACTCAACCTTAAAAAACCGGTTCATAAGGTGAGGATTGCCTCCTCTATATGAACTCTTATCAAGAGTCTTATCTATCCGATGTAGGACATGGATTTTTCCCAATACACCCCCGTCACGCCCAGCACTCTTTGGGCTTTGGTGCGTGAATCGATCGTCACGCCCAACAACACTCTTTGGGCTTGGTGCGTGAATCGGTGGGTGGCCCTTGAAATCGACAAGCTCTGATACCATAATGAAATTGGAGGTCTAACTCATCCTTATGAATCGGTTTTTAAGGATGAGTTAGGCCTCCAATTTCATTGGTTTTTAAGGATGAGTTAGACCTCCAATTTCATTAACATATACGCAAAAATCAATGAAGTATTGTTATATGATATGTGTTTGATACAAATACTTTGCCAATTTTAAAGTAGTAAGCTTCATAGATGAAGAGTCTTTACTCGTTTTTTTGGATGAAAATCTTCTAAAGTTAACCACACACTTTAAAATGTAAAATGAGTAAAATCAATAGTTGATAAAAAATAAATATACAATATTATTTGCACATACATAACAAATCATAAGTAGTTAAACTGATCGTACCTGATCAGAAGGTGACTGCCGGTGCTTTGAATGCGGGGGTTTGAGTGGTGGTAGAATGCGTCAGAATGCCTTCTTGGAGCGGATGGGGGGTGTGTACCTGCAGACACTCCGACGCTCAAGTATGTAGAGATTAGAGAGTGAGGGTTTAGAGGAAGAGTTAGATTCTACCTTGGGGACAGCTATGAGTCCCCTATTTATAGAGGTGGAGGGCTGCAGAGCCGTTGTAATGGCACACCTGGCTCTGGTGGTTACGAAATCGTGGGAAGGGTAACCGCCAGAGAGTTTATTGCGGGAACGTGCAGAGAGACGTTGTGGTTCGTTTGAACCGGTCTCGCTCGCTCCGTGCACCCCCTTGTGGGAAAGGGGTGTGTCGCAAGTAATGTTGCCAAACGTGGTGTTTGGGCTTTGGATTGTATTAAGCCTAAGTAAATGGGCCAAAGATCCTTTTGACCGGTCCAGAACATAAACTATTAATAATTTGTTCTTGAGATGTCAACTCAATGACAATAAGTGCCCACGTCGAGATGATTTTAATTTCTCATTCCTTAATAGATTTTGGGACGTGTAATGATTTTAATTTCTTCTTCTTTAAGAGATTTTGAAACCTTCTTTAATAGATTTGTTTATCTCCTGCACCCATATCCTTTCAGTGTGGTATCAATTAGCTAGGTGGATGGGTTGGGTGTTATTGTCTCTCGTTGATCGGGTCCAACAGTTTGAATGATTCTTGGGGTTAGAGTCAGGGAAGAGAGTTAGGCTAAGGCTTCTTTTAGTTTGACATATTGTTATTTGGATCATCTGGATCACCCACAATGGTATGATTTTTGTTGGTGGCTCGCCTCCAAATGAGCCTTTGATGGATAAAGTGAAATTCTTACCTTAGAAGTGGTTCTTGTTGAAGTGTCATGCCAGTCCTTGAACTTTCTATGAGTGGGAGGTGTAACCCATCCTGTGTTGGACTCGATAAGGTTTTGTGGTGGTGTCCGCCCTGTGATGTCTGGGGTGGAAGGGGGTTTATGCCTCCCTTCAGACTGTCTTATCCTTGTGGTGGTTTTATTATTTCGGTTTTGGTGGGTTTTTACAATGGTTTAATTTTGTTTTTGCTTTAATGTATTTGCCTTTGTAGAGGTTGGTGTTTGGCCTTGATTTGTGTCTTTTTGGTGTGTTGTTTCGTGTGCCACTCTTGTTGGTGTATTCTAATTCTTTTGCTTTGTATATGTTATATATTTATTTTGCTATTAAATTCTTTCGACAAGAGTTTGACTTTATAATATAAAGAAACATAGTTCAAATTCTTTCGAATACAGTTGTAAAGTTGTAAAATGAAAAATGAATACAACTTTAAATAATAAATTAATTCTTCTCTATATATTTTTTGAACATTTGAATAATTGATTTTTCTTAATTTACTTGCTACACATTCATCTCACAGTCGGTAGCTATAAACCAGTCTTTAAACTAATTTTTTTGTCTAAACCTTTATTTTGTCTAAACCTAATAAGTTAAATCCTCACGGCGAGTAGATAATGAGTCTTTCAACTAATTTGTTTGTCTATAACTTTTAAGTTAAATCTCACGGTGAGTGGCTAATAGCTATTAGCGAGTCTTCCAAATAATATTTTTATATTACGTTTAAGTTAAATTTCACTTTGAGTATCTTAGTGTTGGATGAGATTAAGACAATACATATATATATTATTTTTTTTCTGAAAGAAGACGGTACATATTTTTGAAACTTATCTTTCATGTATTTTAAATTGATATCTTTTTTGGTTGTGAATCAGGTATCCTTTTGTAAGCAACTGTGAAAACTAATCATTCAAGCATTGTGGGACTCAAATGAGTGACAAACTTTCTCTAAAAGTTTTAAGTTTTAACGTTGTTGCATGCATAATACTTGATTCGAATAAAAGACTTTGATTAAGCTAGAAGAGACTTGTATCATTTCATCTAAGCGCTCTTGGGTTAAATTGATATTCTTATTTTGAATGAGTTGTGTTAGAAACCAGTAAAATAGAATAAAAAACAAATGTATATATTTTTTAGATAGACAAAATGATGAATAACCCTTTAAACTCAAACACGCAACTTAAGAGGTTGGATTTTGAACCCAATTATGATGTCCGGTTTAACAATTTCGGCATTTCTACTAATAAGTTAGAACTTGTGGACAATTGCTGATTTATTTCAATAAAATATAGATATAAATAAAAAAATAAACATTTTTAATATTAAATTGAAAAATAAAAATATTAATAATTTATTGAGATTATAATATTTTAAAGAAATTTATCATTAAAAATAACAAAAATTATCATTTTTGTTATGAAGTGCCCATCAAAACATGACATGATCATCTAAGTCTATCATGAGCACCAATGGAGCCTAGAAAAAAAAATCAATTTATTGTTATTATTATTGAAAATATTGGTTAATGTGTATTGTTATGTACGTGCCTAGATGATTTGGATTTGTGTTTATGACTATGTAAGAGTTTCCTTTTTAGAGGTCGATTGAGCCATTATTGAGTAAGTAATGATTGTTGAAGAACATATATCATTTGGATGTTTTTTTTATTAAAATAAATAAAAGAAAATTAAAATGCAATCTAAACAATGTAATTGTAGTTTTTTTCCTTAAAAAAAGTATACACGTTTTTCGTATCAAAAAATAAAAATTTAACACGTTTCGAAAATTTAAATTTCTTATATATCTTTCTCTAAAATTGTTGTCCAAAATAGTACATGCAACTTTTCAAAGAAAAATCAGTAGAACGGAGCCTATAAATTGCAAGCCCACATTCATCACCAAGCCCTCATATCAAACACTCATAACGCGAACGGAAGTTTTCCTAATAAAGATGAACGACTTGCTCGCCGTCGATAACAACCACCACCACATCATCCAGATGGCGGAAACCTCCACCGCACCCGCACAAACCCTAGAAAAATTCTTCCAAGAAGTGGAGTCGCTAAAAGAAGAACTAAAAGAGTTAGAGAAACTCCACACAAGCCTCAAAAACTCACACGCAAATAGCAAAACCCTACATAGCGCACAAGCGGTGAAGGAGCTTCGTTCTGCCATGGATTCCGACGTTACTATCTCTCTGAAGAAAGCGAGACTCATTAAGGTTCGGTTGGAGTCGCTTGACCGGTCTAATGAAGCGAGTCGGAGTTTGCCTGATTGTGGACCGGGTTCATCTTCGGATCGAACGCGGTTGGCGGTGGTGAGTGGTATGAGGAAGAATTTGAAAGATTCGATGGAGAGTTTTAATGGACTTAGAGAGCAGATATCGTCGGAGTATAGAGAGACGGTGCAACGGAGATACTTTGCTGTTAATGGAGAGAAGGCTGATGATAAAACCGTTGACCTCCTCATCTCTACCGGTATTCTTCATATTTTGCGTATCATGTTTTTCTTCTGCTAAATTTCTATTACCAATTGCAAATTCTGATATGTGCTACTATTATGACATTTAACTTTGGCTCATAAAATAAAATTATGAAAGTATAATATTGCTCTTCATCTACATAATTAATTGAGTTAGAATCTTTGGTTGTTGAGCTAACGGTTAAAAGAGTTAGATGAGTTGTGGTGGCATCACGATCTTCGTATTCTAGAGAATCACGGTAAAATATTCGACCCATGCAGCCTCAATCGCGGATGAATTGTCGTTGTGACACAATAAAGTCTGCTATTTTTGCAGCTTTCAAAGTCACAAACCTTTACTTAAAACTTTGTATATACACCGCTAGAAAAAGCAAAATTAGCGAGGAAAATTAGTGACGGAAAAAATGAAATTCCTCACAAATTTCTTAATCGTAAAATTTAGTGACGGAATTAGAGAGGGATTTCACGTTTTCCCTCACTAAATATCCCTCACTAATTTTTGTTTTTTTAACGGTGATACGAAAACTTTTGATAAAATCTATATTTAGATGTACCTACGGTTAGGGTGTGACATCATGTGGCCGTACATGATATTAAAAAACCTGTAGAGCTCAGTGTACAGAAATATTTTTCTCTATTTATTTTATCTCTTAAATTAAAAGTTAAATAAGGGTTTCCCTCAATAAAAAAAAAGGTTAAATAAGGGTTGTAAAATTGTTCATTTATAACTCAGTTTGTTTGCTTATTACGTTAATGGTTTTTGCACTAATGAAATATTGTACAACCATAACCCATAACAATTAGTACCGTATTGTTTTTCTATTTATATTATGAATTTACCTCTATGTAATTTCTCTTTTCTTACCTAATGGGAAGTTGTATTAATACTATGATGGTGGATCAGGTGAGAGCGAAACTTTTTTACAGAAAGCGATCCAAGAGCAAGGGAGAGCAACTGTGATGGAGACAATACAAGAGATTGAGGAGAGACATGGTGCAGTGAAAGAGATAGAGAGAAATCTAAAAGAGCTGCATCAAGTGTTTCTAGACATGGCAGTTTTGGTCCAAGCTCAAGGTGAAGAGTTGAATGACATTGAGAGCCAAATGATGCGAGCAAATTCGTATGTTAGGGGAGGGGTACAACAATTACATGTTGCTAGGAAACATAAAAAAAATACCCGTAAATGGACATGTTTTGCCATTTTACTACTCCTAATTATTGCTTTGGTTATAATCCTCCCTATTGTTTTAAAAAATAATTAGTTGAGATTAATTAATTAATTAATTCTCAAATGGTGGCTACTGCCTACTGTGAAGGTTGATT